>Ga0315900_10002359_pt1 | contig 28953 bp, 24 predicted proteins | sample LakEriMetagenome_FD_203521 | JGI IMG/M metagenome (GOLD analysis project Ga0315900, IMG submission 203521) | Freshwater fungal communities from buoy surface, Lake Erie, Ohio, United States - Buoy 12 MA114 | ecosystem: Environmental > Aquatic > Freshwater > Lake > Lake biofilm | place: USA: Lake...
CACTTCGGAAGCGATGGTGTAGCCGCGCAGATGGCAGGCGCCGCGGTTGGAGGTGGCATAGGCCAGGCCGATGCCCTGGATCACGCGACCGTCATAGGCGGGGAATTCCTGGCCCTTGACACTCATCGACAGGTCGGGGTGGCCGTACTTGGCGGTCAGGCGCTTGGAGCCTAGGCCGATTTCCTTGCCAAAGCCGATGCCTTTGGCGGTCATGTCGGCCAGCTCGCACAGGGCCTTGGCCGAACCAAAGGGCGCTTCGGTGCCGATCTGCTCCTTGGTGAGCACGCCCATTTCATAGAGCTCCATCACCGCGCCGATGGTGGCGCCAAAGCTGATCGGGTCCATGCCCTCTTCGTTGCAGATCAGATTGGCGTATTGCAGGGCTTCGAGGTCGTTGACGCCGTTGGCTGCGCCCAGCGCCCAGGCGGCTTCGTATTCGAGGCCACCGGATGCCCCCCAGTACTCGGGCTTGTTCTGCACCGAAAAGTGGGTCTCGTCCATCTTGCTGATGCGGCCGCAGGCAATCGTGCAGCCAAAGCAGGCCTGATTGGTCACCAGATGCTTCTTGCCGTCGGTCTTGCGCGGCGTGGCCATGGCTTCGGCCGAGATGTCCTTGGCGCCTTCGAACTGCACATCGCGGTGGTTGCGGGTGGGCAGTGCGCCGACTTCGTTGATCACGTTCATCAGCACCTGGGTACCGTAGGTGGGCAGGCCCTGGCCAGTCACAGCGTTGTCGGCCAGCACCTTCTTGGCGGTCTTGGCGGCGGCCATGAAGGCCTTGGGGTCGCGGATATTGCCCACGCCCTGGGTGCCGCGCACGGCAATCGCCTTGAGGTTCTTGCTGCCCATGACGGTGCCCACACCCGAGCGGCCGGCCGCGCGGTGCAGGTCGTTCACCACCGCGGCGTACAGCACGCCGTTCTCGCCGGACTTGCCGATGCTGGAGATGCGCAGCAGCGGGTCCTGGTGGGCCTTTTTGAGCATGTCTTCGGTCTGCCAGACGCTCTTGCCCCAGAGGTGGCCGGCGTCGCGCAGCTCGGCCACGTCGTCGCAGATGTAGAGGTAGACCGGCTTGGCCGACTTGCCTTCAAAAATGACCATGTCCCAGCCGGCCATCTTCAGCTCGGCGCCCCAGTAGCCGCCCGAGTTGGAGCAGGCGATGGCGCCCGTGAGCGGGCCCTTGGTGATGACGGTGTAGCGGCCGCCGGTGGAGGCCATGGTGCCGGTCAGCGGACCGGTGGCCCAGATGATCTTGTTGTCGGGCGAGAGCGGGTCGACCTTGGGGTCGATCTCGCTGACCAGGTATTTGGTGCCCAGACCGCGCGAACCCAGGTAGGCGCGCGCCCACTCCATGTTCAGCGGTTCGGATTTGACGGTGCCAGCCGTGAGGTTGACGCGGAGGATTTTTCCAGCCCAGGACATGTGAGTCTCCTTGGTGTATCGGTTCGATGGCGAAGATCAGGCGGGATCAGGCAGCAGACGGCTGGTTGCCCAGCTTGTCGGCCCATTGCTTCATCTTGTCGAGGCCGGTCCAGTTGGCGTCGATGAAGGTGATCGCGCCGGTCGGGCAGGCGTCGGCGCAGGCCGGGTCGCCACCGCAGAGGTCGCACTTCTGGACCTTGCCGGTTTCCTGCACGTAGTTGATGGTGCCAAACGGGCAGGCGATGGTGCAGACCTTGCAGCCCACACAAGTGGATTCATTGACGACCTTGGCGCCGGTGGCCTTGTCGACGGTGATGGCCTCGACCGGGCAGGCGTGCAGACACCAGGCTTCGTCGCACTGGGTGCAGGTGTAGGGCACTTTCTTGCCGGTGTGGTGGAAGTCGAACACCTTGATGCGCGACTTGGCGGTGGCGTAGGTGCCGTAGTTCTCGAAGGAACAGGCCATTTCGCACTGCTGGCAGCCGGTGCACTTGTCCGGGTTGATGTGCAACACCTTTTGCATGGAGGGTCTCCTGAAGGTCGGCACGGGCTATGCATTCCCGCGCTTATGAATGACAATGCATAGCCATTTTGCGCACAGGGACATCCCTTGCGCTAAGTGAAAACCCTCGAAGCACCGCTTCACCTGCAAAAATTCTCAGCTTGATACACATGTCCACGCCCGACCGACTCCAGGCCATCGCACAAGCCCGCCAGACGCTGCTGCTCGGCTCGGGGCAGGCGGCGCTGGTGACCCTGCCGGCCTGGCTGCAGCGTGGCTGGCAGCGCTGCCAATCCTGGGGCCTGCAGCCCGCGCAACGGGTGGGCTTCGATGCGGTGAGCGCCGCCCGCATGCGCCAGGTGCAGGAAGCCAGCCAGCCGCTGGTGCAGGCGGCACGGCCCGTGCTGGCCGAACTGGTGCGGGCCATGGGCAACATCGGCTACTTCGCCATCCTCACGAATGCCGAGGGCGTCGTCATCGATGTGCACGGGCCGGTGGACCGCAGCGACCGCCGGGCCGATGTGATCGCCCGCGTGGGCGTGGACCTCTCCGAGCGGGCCGTGGGCACCACCGCCATCAGCGCGGCCCTGACCGAACTGCAGCCGGTGTGGCTGCACCGCGGCGAGCATTTCTTTGACGACAACGCGGTCTACAGCTGCGCCGGTGCGCCCGTGTTCGGGCCGGATGGGCGCTGCGCCGGCATGCTGGACCTGACCGGTGTGGAGGTCCACGAGCGCCCGGCCCTCAAGCACCTGGTGCGTCGCTCGGCCCGCAGCATCGAAAACAGCTGGCTGCTGGCGGCCCCGCATGCGCTGACCCTGCGGCTGAACTGGCCAGGCAACCAGCCTGGCGACGACAGCGATGGCCTGCTCACCCTGGATGCCGATGGGCAAATCACCGGCGCCAACCCCACCGCCCGACAAATGCTGGCGCTGGAGGCCGGCAGCGGCCAGACCCATGCCAGCGATGTCTTTGCCATGCCCTGGGAAAACCTGTTCGACGCCGCCCGCCGTGACGAGGGCTGTTGCGAGGTGCCGCTGTGGTCGGGGCTGCGCTTGCAGACCCAGGCCCACCGTGCAGGCCGCGCTCCGGCCAACGCGTCTGTAGCTTCGGCCGCTCACGGCCGCGGCAAGGCCTTGCGCGATGTCGAAACCGAGCTGATCCGCCAGGCGGTGGTCCAGGCCAAGGGCAATGTGGCCGAGGCCGCACGCGCCCTGGGCATCAGCCGCGCCACGGTCTACCGCAAGCTCGGAAAGAGCGTCCCGTAGGAGCGGTCTCCGACCGCGATCAAAGTTCGGCGGATGGATCGCGCTCGGAGAGCGCTCCCACAAGAGGGGCCCTGTAGGAGCGGTCTCCGACCGCGATGTCATCCCACCGCCATGCAGATCGCGGTCGGAGACCGCTCCTGCTTGGGTCAGTGGAGGGTGTAGGTCAGGGCCAGAAGCCCGGAGGTCTGGCTGCTGCGCTGCACCAGCGGGCTGTCGGCCACGGCACCATCGAACCAGCGCTGGCGCAGTTGCCCCTGCAGCGACCAGGCCCCGCTCAGCGGCAGGCTGGCGTGCAGGGTCAGCTGCGGCGCCCAGGAGGCGCCGGGCTGCCAGACCCTCAGGCCGGTGGCGGTCGATGCGGACGAAGACACGCCATAGAGGTGCGAGACATAGGCCGACGACCGGTATTGCAGGCCCAGCTGCGGGTAAAGCGTGACCGGACCGAGCCGGGTCTGACCGGCCCAGTTGAGTTCGGCGAACTGGCCGCCCGAGCGGGGGTCGTGCATCAGGTAGGCAAACACGCCACCCAAGTCGGTGCGCTGAAAGGTGCCCAGACCCACGGGCGTGGGCGAGCGCCGGTCACCCAGCGCGGGGTAAGCGGTCTTGCGGCCCTCAAAGCCCTCGGTGCTCAGGCGCGTGGCCAGTTCCAGGTGGCCCTGGCCGAGCGGCCGCAGGCGCAGACCGAAGGTGTCGACCCGGCCATAGAAGCGGCCCCAGTCGCCATACACATAGGGCAGGACCGAGGACTGTGCCGAAGCGCCCTGCACCAGCGCCGAAGCCTGCGTGGCCATGCCGCCCAGCTCGCCGCGGAAACCGGGGCCCTGCGCCCAGGCACCGGAGCCGCCGAGGGCAGCGGCCAGCAAAAGGGTCTTGGGGATGGACATGGCGTGCGCTCCAGGCAAAGGTCAGGCGTTCAGGCTGTCGCGCAGGATGGCCTGCAAACGCTCGGCTGTCAAACGGTTGCCGTGCTGGGCCACCACCGCCGCGGCGGCGCGGTTGGCCAGGGCGGCGGCCTGCGTGTCGCCCATGCCGTGCGTCACGCCATAGAGGAAGGCGCCGGCGAACATGTCGCCCGCGCCGTTGGTATCCACCGCTTTCGTGGGCACGGCCGGCACGCTGGCCATCTCGTTGCCACGCAGCACGATGCTGCCCTGCGGACCGCGCGTGAGGCAGACCGTGCGGGCCAGCTTTTGCAGTTGCGGCAGGATGGCCTGCAGGTCGGTGCTGCCACACCAGACCTGGGCTTCTTCCTCGTTGGCAAAGAGGTAATCCAGGCCGTCGGCGGCCATGGCCTCGAGGCCGACGCGGCAGAAATTGATCATGCTCACGTCACTCAGCGTGAGGGCCGTCTGCACCCCCTGCGCTTTGGCGACCTTCAGGCCCTCCAAGGCGGCTTCGAGCCCACTGGGCGAAGCGGCCAGATAGCCTTCCATGTAATAGACCTTGGCCTTGGCGATGTCGTGCGGGTGCAGGGCCGAGCGGTCGAGCTGCGAGGTGGCCCCCAGAAAGGTGCACATGGTGCGCTCGGCATCAGGGGTGACCAGCACCATGCAGCTGCCGGTCTGACCCGGCTGCGCCTGGGTGTGGCTCAGGTTGGTGGCCACACCATTGGCCTGCAGGTCTTGTGTGTAAAAAGCGCCGAGTTCGTCGTCGGCCACGCGGCACGAGTAGAAGGCCTTGCCGCCCAGCTGCGCCAGCGCCACCACCGTGTTGCCGGCCGATCCGCCGCCGGTGCGGCGGGCGTGCAGACCTTGCACATGCTGGTGCAGGGCGGTGCGCTGCTCGGCGTCGATCAGCGTCATGTGGCGCTTGCTCACGCCCATGCGCTGCAGCAGCTCGTCGGAGACTTCGTATTCGGTGTCGACCAGCGCGTTGCCGATCGCGTAAAGATGGTAATGGGACATGGGAAGGAGCCGTTGATCGTGTGCTGTAGGAGCGGTCTCTGACCGCGATAAGGTGAGTGTGGCGTTCATCGCGGTCGGAGACCGCTCCTACGTGAGCGAGGTTATTTCAAAGCTTTGTAACGCACGCGCTTGGGCTTGGCGCCCTCTTCGCCCAGGCGCTTCTTCTTGTCGGCTTCGTATTCCTGGTAGTTGCCATCAAAGAACACCCACTGGCTGTCGCCTTCGGCGGCCAGGATGTGGGTGGCGATGCGATCGAGGAACCAGCGGTCGTGGCTGATGACCATGACCGAGCCGGCGAATTCGAGCAACGCGTCTTCCAGCGCGCGCAGGGTTTCAACGTCCAGATCGTTGGACGGTTCGTCCAGCAGCAGCACGTTGCCGCCCTGCATCAGGGTCTTGGCCAGGTGCAGGCGGCCACGCTCACCGCCGGAGAGCATGCCGACCTTTTTCTGCTGGTCGCCGCCGCTGAAGTTGAAGCGGCCGCAGTAGGCGCGGCTGGGCATCTGGAACTTGCCCACAGTGATGATGTCCAGGCCGCCCGAGATGTCTTCCCAGACGGTCTTGTCGTTGGCCAGGTCTTCGCGGGTCTGGTCGACAAAGGCCATCTTGACGGTCTGGCCGATGTGGACTTCGCCGCTGTCTGGCGTTTCCTTGCCGGAAATCAGCTTGAACAGGGTGGATTTACCGGCGCCGTTGGGGCCGATGATGCCGACGATGGCGCCCGCAGGCACCTTGAAGCTCAGGTTGTCGATCAGCAGGCGATCGCCAAAGGACTTGCTGACGTTCTTGAACTCAAAAACGTCGTTGCCCAGACGCTCGGCCACCGGGATGAAGATCTCGTTGGTCTCGTTGCGCTTTTGGTATTCGAAGTCGCTGAGTTCCTCGATACGGGCCAGGCGGGCCTTGCTCTTGGCCTGGCGGCCCTTGGGGTTCTGGCGCGCCCATTCCAGTTCCTTCTTCATGGCCTTGGCGCGGGCGTCTTCGCTCTTTTGTTCCTGCTCGAGGCGGGCTTCCTTTTGCTCCAGCCAGGTGGAGTAATTGCCCTTCCAGGGAATGCCGTGGCCGCGGTCGAGTTCCAGAATCCACTCGGCGGCGTTGTCCAGGAAGTAGCGGTCGTGGGTGATGGCCACCACCGTGCCCGGAAAACGCTGCAGGAACTGCTCGAGCCAGTCCACGCTTTCCGCGTCCAGGTGGTTGGTGGGTTCGTCGAGCAGCAGCATGTCGGGCTTGGACAGCAGCAGGCGGCACAGGGCCACCCGGCGTTTTTCACCGCCGGACAGGTTTTTGATGACGGCATCCCAGGCGGGCAGGCGCAGCGCGTCGGCGGCGATTTCCAGCAAATGCTCGGAGTCGCCCTCGGCGCCCGCGGCCGAGATGATGGCTTCGAGCTGGGCCTGCTCGGCGGCCAGCGCGTCAAAGTCGGCGTCTTCTTCGGCGTAGGCGGCGTACACCTCTTCCAGGCGCTGCTTGGCCGCGGCCACTTCGCCCATGCCGCTTTCGACCGACTGGCGCACGGTGTGCTCGGGGTCGAGCTGGGGTTCCTGCGGCAGGTATCCGATCTTCAGCCCGGGCATCGGGATGGCTTCGCCCTCGATCTCCTTGTCGATGCCGGCCATGATCTTGAGCAGGGTGGACTTGCCCGAGCCATTGAGGCCCAGCACCCCGATCTTGGCCCCGGGGAAAAACGACAGCGAAATGTCTTTGAGGATCTGACGCTTGGGCGGGACGGTCTTGCCGACCCGGTTCATCGAGAAAACGTATTGAGCCATTTGGAAACCTTGGAAAGCCTGAAAAAAGCCAGCAACCCCGCATTATCCCTTGTGGGCGCCCCCAGGTAGGAGCGGTCTCTGACCGCGATGGGTCTCCCGTCTGACCGATCGGCCAGGGGATCGCGGTCAGAGACCGCTCCTACAATCTCGGGCCATGCCTTCCCAAATCCTGATCACTGGCGGTGCCGGCTACATCGGCTCGCACACCGCGGTCGAGCTCATGGACGCCGGCCACGAGGTGGTCATCGTCGACAACCTGTGCAACAGCAGCATCCGGGTGCTGGACCGCCTGGAAAAACTCTGCGGCCCCCGCTTCCACTTTGTTCAGGCCGATGTGCGCGATGGCGCCGCCCTCGACCGCCTCTTTGCCGAGCACCGCATCGAGGGCGTGATCCACTTTGCCGGCCTCAAGGCGGTGGGCGAGTCGGTGAGCCTGCCCCTGCGCTACTTCGACAACAACGTCGGCGGCACCCTGGCGCTGCTGCAGGCCATGGACCGGGCCGGTGTGCGGCGCCTGGTGTTCAGTTCCTCGGCCACCGTCTATGGCGATCCCGAGCGCGTGCCGATCACCGAGTCCAGCCGGCTGCAGGTCACCAACCCCTATGGCCGCACCAAACTGGTGTGCGAAGACATGCTGCGCGACCTGCAACAGGCCGATCCGCGCTGGCAAGTGGCCATCCTGCGTTACTTCAACCCGGTGGGGGCGCACGAGAGCGGCCTGATTGGCGAACACCCGAGCGGCATTCCCAACAACCTGATGCCCTTCATCACCCAGGTGGCCGTGGGCCAGCGCGAGTTCCTGAGCATCTTCGGCAACGACTACCCCACCCCCGACGGCACGGGCGTGCGCGACTACATCCATGTGGTCGATCTGGCCCAGGGCCATCTGGCGGCGCTGCGCCACCTGCAGTCAGGACAACCGGGCATCACCGTCAACCTGGGCACGGGCCGCGGGGTCAGCGTGAAAGAAATGGCCGACACCTTCGCACGGGTCAATGGCGTGCCGATTCCCTGCCGCTTTGCCCCCCGCCGCGCTGGGGATGTGGCAAGCCTGTGTGCCGACACCCGCCTGGCCGCGCAGACGCTGGGCTGGACGGCCAGGTTAGATCTGGAGCGCATGTGCCGCGACGCCTGGCGCTGGCAATCGGCCAATCCCGAGGGCTATCGGTGAGCGAGCCGCGCCTGCATGTCCTGCTGGTCATCACCAAGGGCGAAATCGGCGGGGCCCAGACCCATGTGATCGAGCTCTGCCGCGCCTTGCGCGGCCAGGTCCGCTTCTCGGCCGCCATTGGCGGAGAGGAAGGCACCTTCCTGGCGCAGGCCCTGCAAGAGCTGGGCGTCCAGACCACCGCCCTGCCTGCGCTGCGCAATTCGCTCAATCCGCTGCGCCTGCTGGCCTCGGTGCGCAGCCTGCTGGCCCACCTGCGCGCCGAGCCGGTGGACCTGATCCATGTGCACAGCGCGGTGGCCGGCGTGGTGGCGCGCCTGGCCGGCAAGCTCAGCCAGACCCCGGTGGTCTACACGGTGCACGGCTTTGGTTTCAAACCGCAGGCGCCCGCGCGGGTGCGGCTCAGCGCCTGGTTGGCCGAGGCCGTGCTGGCCGCCTGGACCACGCGCATGGTCTGCGTTTCCGACCACGAAAAAGCCCTGGCCGAGCGCCTGCCCATGGACCCGGCGCGCGCCAGCGTGATCCCCAACGCCATCGCCGATGTGGTTTGGCACAGCGAGCAGCGTGGCGAGAAGCCCAGCATCGCCATGGTGGCACGGATGGCCCCGCCCAAACGGCATGACCTGCTGCTGCAGGCCCTGGCCCTGCTGGCCACCCAGGACCTGCGCCCCGCCGTCCGGCTGCTGGGCGAAGGCCCGCAACGTGCCGCCCACCAGCAGCTGGCCAGCGAGCTCGACCTGCCGCATGTCCAGTTCAGCGGCGATGTGCACAACGTGGCCGAACAACTGGCTCAGCACCAGATCTTTGTGCTGCTGTCTGACCACGAGGGCCTGCCGATTTCCCTGATCGAAGCCATGCGCGCCGGCATGGCGATCGTGGCCAGCCGGCTGCCTGGCGTGGAGGAACTGCTGGTCGATGGCGAGAGCGCCCTGCTGGTGGCCAACGAGCCCCTGGCCGTGCAGCAGGCCCTGCAGCGCCTGCTGACGGACGCGGCGCTGCGCCAGCGGCTGGCCCGTGCCGCGCGGCAGCGCTACGAGGCCCGGCATCGGCCCGACGCCATGGCCGCCCAGGTCTTGCAGGTCTACCAAGAAGCCCCCTTGCTGCCGGTGGCGACCTGGCCCATGACCCTGCCGCGGCGGCACCAGGCGGCGCTGGCCTCGGAACGGGCTCGCCACCAGCACAGCCAGCTGCTGTGGGCGCTGCTGGGCACCTCGTGCCTGGCGCTGGCCTGGGCGCTGGGGCTGTGGTGGCGCGAGCTGGGCTGGGTCACGGTGGATTTCAGCCGCACCGTGCTGGCCTGCCTGCTGCCCTATGCGGTGGCGGCCCACCTGCTCTACCGCGGCGCACACCTGCCTGCGGCCGAGCGCAGCGGGCTGCTGCTGGTGACCACGGCGGCCCCGTTTGTGCTCACGCCTCTGGGCTTTGCCCTGCTGCAAGTGCCCTATTCGCGCAGTGCCTTGCTGCTTTGCTATGCGCTGACCACCTTCTGGTTCTGGTTGGGTTACCTCTGGCTGATCGCGCCGCGGGCCTTGCGCCTGCTGTACTGGCACGATGGGCAGGCGCGGCAATTACAGACCCTGCTGGCGCAGCTGGGGCCCGAGGCCCAGGCCGCCGCCCGTCAGCGCCTGCGGCTGGTGCGCTGGCCAGCGCACTGGCAGGCGCAACCGGCGCTGTGCCCACCGGCACTGGCGGTGCAAGGCGCGCTGAGCGACGCCCCGCACGACACGCCGGCACCCGCAACGGACACGGCGCTGAACCGGCGGGCCATCCTCACCACGCTCAAGCTCCACCATGTGCGGCTCTACAGTGCCGAAGCCGTGGCCGAGGCGCTGTCTGGCCGCGTGCCCGAGAGTGTGCTCAGCAGCGAACTGTGGCAGCCCGATGGCAACCCGGCCTACGACCTGCTCAAGCGGGTGCTCGATGTGATGGCGGTGCTGATCACGCTGCCGCTGAGCCTGCCGCTGGCGGCCCTGGTGGCCCTGGCCACACGGCTGGACAGCCCCGGTCCGGCCCTCTTCAGCCAGTGGCGCACCGGTCTGCACGGGCGGGCCTTTCGGCTGCACAAGTTCCGCAGCATGCGCCACACCGAGCAGGACACGCCGCAGTTCGCCACTGCGCAAGACCCGCGCATCACCCGCCTGGGTGCTTTTCTGCGCAAGACCCGGCTCGATGAGCTCCCGCAGCTGTGGAATGTGCTGCGGGGCGACATGAGCCTGATCGGCCCGCGTCCGGAGCAGGCCGCCTTCGTGGCGAGCTTCGCGCAAGAGATCCCGAGCTACCCCTACCGGCACCTGGTGCGTCCGGGCCTGACCGGCTGGGCGCAGGTGCAGCAGGGCTACGCCGCCAGCACCCAGGAGACGGCGGTCAAGCTCAGCTACGACCTGTACTACGTCACCCATTACAGTCTGGCCATGGACCTGCTGATCCTTGCCAAAACCCTGCGCACGGTGCTGACCGGCGACGGCGCGCGCTGAGGGGAAACGCCGATGCCACGCCGCCTGCTGCTGCTGACCGAAGAACAGGGCCATGGCGGCGTCCACACCCTGCTGGGCGTGCTGCAGACAGCCCTGAGCGCGCACGGCTGGACCGTGGACACCGTGAACGTGCGCGAAGAGCGCCCGCGCTTTCTGGACCTGCTGGCGCAGGCCCGGCAGGCGCAGGTGCTGGTGGCTTCCAACAATTTCAGCCCAGCCTACTGGGCGGTGCTGCTGGGCCTGCTGGCGCACCGGCCCAGTGTGGTCTGGGTGCACGGCCCGCTGGCCGAAGTGCTGCAACAGCAACCGGTGTCCTGGCTCAAGCGCCAGCTCATGCGCTGGACCTGCCACATGGCCGATCTGCTGGTGTTCGCCTCGCGCACCTCGCAGGCCAGTCTGCACCGGGTGTTTGCCCCCGCTGAACTGCCCCTGCAGGCGGTCATCCACAACCCCGCACCGCAAGCCACCAGCGTGGAGGCATCGCTTGCATCCGATGGATCGGGTGGCGTGGCGCTGGGTTTTGTCGGCCGCCTCTCGCCAGAAAAACGCCCTGAACGGCTGCTGCAGATGCTGCTGCACCTGCCCGAAGACCACCACCTGAGTCTGGTGGGCGATGGCCCCTTGCGCGCCGCCCTGCAAGCGCAGGCGGCCGAGTTGGACTTGCTGGGCGGCGCGGGTCGCGCCGCACGCGTGCACTTGGCGGGAGCGCAAGAGGTGAACGCGCAAACCTACCAGGCCTGGCAGGCCTCGCTGCTGTGTTCGGCCTACGAGGGCTACCCGATGGTGGCGCTCGAGTCGCTGGCGGCGGGCGTGCCTTGCATCGGCAGCCCTCTGCCCGCGCTGCAGGAGCTTTTGGGACCACAGGCCAGCGACTGGCTGGCCGGCGAGGACAGCGCGCGCGGCCTGGCCGAAGCCGTGCGTCAGGCCCTGCAGGCGCCGGCAGTGCAGCGGCGTGAACAGGCGCTGGCGGTGGCCGCCCGGCACCGCAGCGAGGCCTTTGGCCAGCAATGGCATGAGCAGCTGCTGCGCTGCAGCCGGCAGCCGCGCGCTGGCCGCAAGTCGGTGCACTTTGTGCACACCGGTGCGGCCTACATGCCCGAGCTCAGCGCCTACGAAACCCAGCTCAGCGCATGGGGGCACCACTGCGAACGCCACAGCGACCCGGCCACCGTGCCGCTGGAAGCCGACATCGTCTGGTGGATCTGCGGCCGGGTGAACGCGCACCACAGCCACCGCCTGCGGCGCAGCCTGCAGGTGCATGAATACGCCTCGGCCAGCGTGGGCCGCCTGCCGGGCCTCAAGGACCGGCTCAAACGCTGGCGCCACCCCCGGCCCGACCACCGTGTCTTTCTGAATGAATGGGTGCGCGAACGCATGGGCTTTGACGATGGCGTGCCCTGCAGCCTGCGCGACATGGGTGTGCCGGCAGACTTCCTGCAGGCCGGCGGCGCGCAGGTGATCGACCACGACCTGGTCTACCTGGGCGAGATGGGCCGCCTGCGCCACTTTCTGCCGACCTTGCAGGCCCTCTCGCAAGCGGGCCTGAAGCTGCTGCTGGTGGGCCAGCTGCCTGCGAACCTGGAGGGCGTGCTGCGCCTGAGCCCCGGTGTGCAGTGCACAGGGCGCATCGCCCAGAGCGAGGTGCCGGCGCATCTGCTGCGCGCGCGCGCGGGCCTCAACCTCATGCCCGAGCGCCTGCCCCTGTCCATGCAGACCTCGACCAAGGTGCTGGAGTACCTGGCGGTGGGCCTGCCGGTGCTCAGCAACGACTACGCCTGGGCACGCAGTGTGGCCAGCCAACACCCCGGGCGCGTGCAGCTGGTGCAAGACACCCGCCTGCCCCAGTCCTGGGCTCAAGCCATGGCCCAGCTGCCCGCGCGGACCCTGGACCGCTCGGCGCTGCGCAGCCTGGCCTGGTCTGAACGGCTGGCGGGTCTGCCCGTGTGGGACGCGCTGGGCCTGCGCGAGGTGCGTCCATGACGCGCGGCAGCTGGCTGCGCCACGGCACCGGACCGGCGGCCCTGGGCAGCCTGGTCTCGCTGGGGGCGCAGGCCGCGATGGCGCTGTTTCTGCTGGGCCTGTTCGAGCCGCAGGCCGTCGGTGTCTTCTCGGTGGTGGCGCAGATCGCCTTTGGCTGGGCCACGCTGGCCCTGGCCCAGAGCCCGGTCAGCCTGCTGGCCAACCAGCACCTGCCCGCCCTGCCCGCGGCCCGGCAGGCCTGGCGCAGCAGCCTGCTCCGCTGGCTCTGGCTGGTGCCGGCCGCGGCGCTGGCCGTGGGGTGGTCCGCCCCTTCGGCCCCGGCCAGTGCGCATGCGCTGGCCTGGGCCGCCGCCATCGCGCTGATGCAAATGGGCTGGCTGCTGGCGCAAAGCCTAACGCTGCGCCAGCACGCCCCAGTGTCGATCGCCGCTGTGCGCCTGTTGCCGCCGGTGATCGCCGCCGCGCTGGCCGCCACGGCGGCGCTGGCCCTGGACTGGCGCAACAGCAGCGCGCTGACCACCGCCGCGCTGGCCGGCTACGCGGTCGGCGCACTTTGGCTGCTGCCGGTGTGGCGCCACGAGGCACTGACCAGCCCAGCACAGCCAAATCATCCATCGTTGCCGACCGCGCCTGCAGGTGATCCGCGCAGCGATCGGCTCAAGTTCATTCATACCCTCAGCGATGTGCTGGTGGCCACCGCCCTGGCCACCCACTGGACCGCGGTCTATGGCCCCGCGCAAGCCGGCTGTCTGCTGATCCTGTTGCGGGTCATGGGCTTCATTCCGGCGCTGATCAGCACCGCCTGGGCGCAGGTGGTGCTCAGCCGGCCGCAAGCGCAGCGACCGTCTTCGGCACTGGCCGCCCTGGCGGGCGCGATGGCGGTGGCCGCCCTGGCGCTGCTGGTCGAAACGGCCCTGCAGGCCGGCTGGCTGCCTGGCCCCTGGTCGGGACTGCAGGCCTACCTCTGGCCCGTGGCGCTGTGGCAAATGGCCGCCAGCGCCATGGCCGCGGCCTCGCACCGCCCCTTCCAGCACGCACTCGCGGTGCGCTACACCCACCAGTGCCTGGCCATCAACGCGGGGCAAGCCCTGCTGCTCGTGCTGCCGCCCCTGCTGGGCTGGCCATTGGCCCACCATCTGTGGGCGCTGGCCGGCTTCTTGTGTGTGGCCCTGTCGCTGCAGGCCCTCTGGGCCGCGCGGCTGGGCGAGGCCCATTCTGGAGACCGCCCATGACCCCCTCCCCTGTTTCTGGCGCAACGGGCAGCCTGGTCGATGTGCCCGGCATCGAGGTCGGCCAACACACCCTGGACACGCGCCTGAGCGGCTGCAGTGTGGCGCTGGCGCGTGCCGGCGCGGTGGCCGCGGTGGACGTGCGAGGCGCGGCCCCCGGCACGCGCGAAACCGATCTGCTGGACGCCGCCAACCTGGTGCAGCAGGTACAAGCCATCGTGCTGTGTGGCGGCAGTGCGTTCGGGCTGGATGCAGCCAGCGGCGTGATGCGCTGGCTCGATGAGCGCGGCCACGGCTTTGCCACTCCGCAGGGGGTGGTGCCCATCGTGCCGGCGGCGGTGCTGTTTGATCTGCCGCTGGTGCGCCCCGGTGATGACCCACGCGCCCGCCCCGATGCCCAGGCCGGCTACGCCGCTTGCGAGGCCGCCAGCCGTGCGCGCCCGGCCTCGGGCAATGTGGGCGCCGGCGCCGGTGCCAGCGTGGGCAAGCTGTTTGGTGCGGCGCGGGCCATGAAGGGCGGCATCGGCCATGCCAGCGTGCGGGTCGGGCCCTGGGTGGTGGCGGCCATGGTGGCCTGCAACGCGGTGGGCGATGTGCTGGACCCGGAAAGCGGCCGCATCCTCGCGGGTGCCCGCACCGAAGACGGCACCGGCCTGCTGGACACGCAGCGCGCCCTGCTGCAGGGGCAGCGCATGCAGCCCCCGGTGCCGGGCACGAACACCACCATCGGCGTGATCGGCACCAATGCCCGGCTCGACAAGGCCCAGGCCAAACGCCTGGCCATGAGCGGCCACGATGGTCTGGCCCGCAGCATCCGCCCGGCGCACACGCCGTTTGACGGCGACACCCTGTTTGCCATGGCCACCGGCACCGAGCATGCCGTGCCAGACCTGCTGCTGCTCTCGGTCATGTCGGCCGAGGCCGTGGCCCTGGCCACCGTCGACGCGGTGCGCAGCGCCCTGTCGGTGCAGACGCTGTCGGGCCTATTGCCCGGCGCGGGTGGCTGAATACGCGTGTGCCTGCGCAGGCGCGGCCGGGGCTCTACACTTCGCGGCTTGTGCCTTGATTCGACACCGTCTGAGTTGCCATGAAATTCAAAATGTCCGAACGGTCGCTGTTTGCGACCTTGCTGCGTGCCCCCTGGTGGGTCAGCTTTGTGGTGATGGCGGTGGTGGCCCTGGTGGCCGGGGCCCTCTTGCCCGAGGAGTACAAGATCCCGGGCATGCTCGGCGCCTTCCCCTTCTTCGTGATCGGCGTGATGGCCGCCTGGCGCCAGCGCCACGCCATCTCGGCCGAACGCATCGAGGTGCTGGTCGAACAGGCCCGCAGCATGGCCTGGCGCGACTTTGCCATGCTGATCGAGCGCGCCTTGCGCCAGCAGGGCTTTGGTGTCACCGCGCTCGACGCGGGTCCGGCCGATTTCCGCATCGAGAAGCAGGGCCGGGCCGTGCTGGTGAGTGCCAAACGCTGGAAGGCCGCCACCGTGGGGGCCGAACACCTGCGTGAACTGCTGGCCGCGCGCGACCGCGCAGACGCTGCATCGTGCAGCTGCATGACCCTGGGCAGCTTCAGCCCGGCGGCGCTGGAGCTGGCCCGTGAGCAAGGCATCCAGCTGCTGGGCCCGGCCGATGTGGCCCAGCTCATGCACGAAGGCGGCCAGGCCTGAGGCGCGGCAGCGGGCGACCGCTTAGCCCAACACGCTGGCCCAAACCGCTTTATCCGAAGCCCTTTGGCCAAACAAAAAGGGACCCGATGGTCGTCGGGTCCCTTTGGGGCATCTGGTGGGTGATACATGGATCGAACATGTGACCCCTGCCGTGTGAAGGCAGTGCTCTACCGCTGAGCTAATCACCCCTCACTGCATTGCAGCGAAGACCAAAATTATGCCACAGTTTTTCAGGGGGTCGGCGCGGCGTCCAGATTTCGCCAGACCGTCTTGCCACCGCTGGCTTTGTCCATCTGGCCCAGCACATCTTCGTGGGCGGCCAGCTCCTGCTCGTTGGCGGCCAGCACCGGCAGGACCCAGCCACTGAGGTCCATGCGGGCCGACACCAGGCCCGAACGCGAGGTGTCTGCTGCCTCCATGAGCAGGGCCTCCTGGCCTCGGGTCATGTTGATGTAGACATCGGCCAGCAGTTCGGCATCCAGCAGGGCCCCGTGCAGCGTGCGGCCGGAGTTGTCGACCTCCAGGCGATCGCACAGGGCGTCCAGGCTGTTGCGCTTGCCAGGGAACATTTCCTTGGCCATGACCAGCGAGTCGACCACGCTGCTCACAAAAGTCTTGAACGGGGGCTTGCCCAGCAGCTCAAGCTCCTTGTTGAGGAAGCCCAGGTCAAAAGGCGCGTTGTGGATGATGACTTCGGCACCCTCGATGTAGGCCAGGATCTCGTCGGCCAATTCCGCAAAGCGCGGTTTGTCGCGCAAGAATTCGTTGCTGATGCCGTGCACGCGCAAGGCGTCTTCGTGGCTGTCGCGGTCGGGGTTGAAGTAGAAGTGCAGGTTGTTGCCGGTCAGCTTGCGGTTGACCAGCTCCACGCAGCCCAATTCGATGATGCGGTCACCGGTCTCGGCAGACAGGCCCGTGGTTTCGGTGTCAAGGACGATTTGTCTCATGCCGCGATCTTAATGCGCTTCGACAGGCCCAGCGCGAACGGCATGAGGGGCAGCGCGAATGGCTGCTCAGTGGTTTTCTTTGGCGTGGTTGATGGTGTACTTCGGAATCTCGACCACCAGGTTCTCGCGCCCCACAATGGCCTGGCAGCTCAGGCGCGAGTCGGGCTCCAGGCCCCAGGCGCGGTCGAGCAGGTCTTCCTCGGTCTCTTCCATCTCGTTCAAGCTGCGAAACCCCTGGCGCACGATGACGTGGCAGGTGGTGCAGGCACAGCTCATGTCGCAGGCGTGCTCGATGTGGATCTGGTTTTCCAGCAGGGCCTCGCAGATGCTGGTGCCTGCGGCGGCGGTGATCTCGGCGCCCTGGGGGCAGAGTTCGGCGTGAGGAAGGATTTGGATGACCGGCATGGTGTCTGGGTGTTCAAACGTTCTGGATGCTTTGCCCGGCCAGGGCTTTCTGAATGCTCTGGTTCATGCGCTCGGCGGCAAAGGCTTCGGTGCCCTTGGCCAGCGCCAGGGTCTGGTCTTCCAGGGCCTTGGCGTCCGTCTCGGTGGCCACGGCTTGCTGCAGCGCCTGCATCAGACCGTCGATGGCGGCGCGCTCCGTCGGGCTGAGCAGATGGCCGTCGGCCTGCAGGGCGCTGCGCGTGGCCAGCAGCATGCGGTCGGCGTCCACACGGGCTTCGACCAGGGCACGGGCCTGCATGTCTTGCTGAGCGGTGGCAAAGCTGTCCTTGAGCATGGCGGCGATCTGCTCGTCGCTCAAACCGTAGGTCGGCTTGACGTCGATGCTGGCTTCCACGCCGCTGAGTTGTTCCTTGGCGCTCACTTGCAGCAGGCCATCGGCGTCGACAGTGAAAGTCACGCGGATGCGCGCTGCGCCCGCCGCCATGGGCGGAATGCCGCGCAAGGTGAAGCGGGCCAGGCTGCGGCAGTCCTGCACCAGATCGCGCTCGCCCTGCACCACATGCAGCGCCAGCGCGGTCTGGCCGTCCTGGTAAGTGGTGAAGTCCTGCGCCATCGCGGTCGGGATGGTCTGGTTGCGCGGCACGATGCGCTCGACCAGGCCGCCCATGGTCTCGATGCCCAGCGAGAGCGGGATCACGTCGAGCAGCAGCAGGTCGCCCGCGGCGTCGTTGCCCGCGAGCTGGTTGGCCTGGATGGCCGCGCCCAGCGCCACCACCTCGTCGGGGTTGAGGTTGTTGAGCGGGGCTTGACCGAAAAAGTCCCCCACGGCACGCTGGACCTGTGGCATGCGGGTGGAGCCGCCCACCATCACCACGCCGCGGACCTCGCCCTTGGACAGGCCCGCGTCGCGCAAGGCCTTGCGCACCGCCGACAGGCAGCGCTGCGTCAGGTCGGCCGTCACCGCCTCGAAGTCTTCACGCCCCACCTGCACGCTGAGCTGACCGCTGGTCAGCGCCACCGACAGGGTGGCGGTGACCGAGGCGGTCAGCGCCTCCTTGGCCGCGCGTGCGGCGGCTTTGAGGCGGGTTTTGTCTTCGGCCGTCTCGGCAGCAATGCCCGGCACCTGGGCCAGCGCCCAATCGGCCAGGGCACGGTCGTAGTCGTCGCCGCCCAGGGCCGAATCGCCGCCGGTGGCCATGACCTCGAACACCCCCCGCGTCAGGCGCAGGATCGAAATATCGAAGGTGCCACCGCCCAGATCGAACACGGCATAAATGCCTTCGGCCGCGTTGTCCAGGCCGTAGGCGATGGCGGCGGCGGTGGGTTCATTGATCAGGCGCAGGACATGGATGCCGGCCAGCTGCGCCGCGTCCTTGGTGGCCTGGCGCTGGGCATCGTCAAAGTAGGCGGGCACCGTGATGACGGCGCCATAAAGGTCGTCGTTGAAGCTGTCTTCGGCCCGAAAGCGCAAGGTGGCCAGGATTTCGGCGCTGACTTCCACCGGCGACTTGGTGCCCTGCACCGTCTGGATGCCCAGCATGCCGGGCCGATCGACAAAGCGGTAGGGCAGCTTTTCGGGGTGGGCGATGTCTTGCAGGCCCCGGCCCATGAAGCGCTTGACCGAAGCGATGGTGTTGGCCGGGTCCTGGGCGGCGTTGTGCTGCGCGTCGTGGCCGATCTGGCGGCCCTGGCCGGGCAAATAGCGCACCACCGAGGGCAGGATCACCCGGCCCTCGGCATCGGGCAGGCACTCGGCCACACCATGGCGGACCGCAGCCACCAGCGAATGGGTGGTGCCCAGGTCGATGCCCACGGCGATGCGCCGCTGGTGCGGGTCAGGCGACTGGCCCGGTTCGGAAATCTGCAAAAGCGCCATGGTTTATGCGTGTTGATCGAGTTGAGCGTCCACCTCGGCGGCAAAGCGCTCGATGAACATGAGCGCCCTCACCTGCGCCACGGCAGCCTGGGCATCGCCGGACTCGTCGAGCAAGCGGCCCAGGGACTGCTGGATGTTTTTGCGCTCGGCCGCCACCTCATCGGCCAGGTCTTCGAGCGCGCCGGGATCGCGGGTGTCTTCCAGCGTCTCGCGCCAGGCCATCTGCTGCATGAGGAAGGCCGGGGGCATGGCGGTGTTGCTTTCGGCGTTGACCGGCTGGCCACGCAGTTCGCACAGGTAGGCGGCCCGCTTGAGCGGGTCTTTGAGGCGCTGGTAGGCCTCGTTGATGCGCACCGACCACTGCATCGCCACGCGCTGGGCCGCAGCCCCCTGGGCCGCAAAGCGGTCAGGGTGTGCTTCGCGCTGCAGGGCCTTCCAGCGTTCGTCGAGCTGCGCACGATCGAGCGCGAACTGCGGCGGCAGTCCGAACAGGTCGAAATCGTTGTCCTGCAGGGATTTCACACGCGGAAGGATTCACCGCAGCCGCAGCGGTCGCGTTCGTTGGGGTTGTTGAAGCGGAAACCCTCGTTGAGGCCTTCGCGCACAAAATCCAGCTCGGTGCCGTCGATGTAGGCCAGGCTCTTGGGGTCGACCAGCACCTTGACGCCATGCGCCTCGAAGATCACGTCCTCTGGCTCGGCCTCGTCCACGTATTCCAGCTTGTAAGCCAGTCCAGAGCAGCCGGTGGTTTTGACGCCCAGGCGCACGCCCAGACCCTTGCCACGCTTGCTCAGGTAACGGTTGACATGCCGGGCCGCGGCTTCACTGACGGTGATGGCCATGGTCAGTTCGCGTGCTTCTTTTTGTAGTCGTCAACCGCCGCCTTGATGGCGTCTTCGGCCAGGATGGAGCAATGGATCTTGACCGGCGGCAGCGCCAGCTCTTCGGCGATCTGGCTGTTCTTGAGCGCAGCGGCTTCGTCCAGCGTCTTGCCCTTGACCCATTCGGTCACCAGGGAGCTCGAGGCAATCGCCGAGCCGCAGCCGTAGGTCTTGAAACGCGCGTCTTCGATGATGCCGGTGGCCGGGTTCACCTTGATCTGCAGCTTCATCACGTCACCGCAGGCGGGTGCACCCACCATGCCGGTGCCCACATCTTCGTCGCCCTTGTCAAAGGAGCCGACATTGCGGGGGTTTTCGTAGTGGTCAACGACTTTTTCAGAATAAGCCATGTGTTTTCTCCTGCTTGCCAGTGGCCGGTGACTGAACGCTCAGTGCGCGGCCCATTGAATGGTGTTCAGATCGATGCCGTCCTTGTACATCTCCCACAGGGGGCTGAGTTCGCGCAGCTTGGCGACGTTCTCGCGGATGGTCTGGACGGCAAAGTCGATGTCTTCTTCGGTGGTCCAGCGGCCGATCGTCATGCGCAGGCTGCTGTGGGCCAGCTCGTCGCTGCGGCCCAGGGCGCGCAACACGTAGCTGGGCTCCAGGCTGGCCGAGGTGCAGGCCGAGCCCGACGACACCGCCAGGCCCTTGATGCCCATGATCAGCGACTCGCCTTCGACGAAGTTGAAGCTCATGTTGATGTTCTGCACCACGCGCTGGGTGGCGTGGCCATTGAGGAACACCTGCTCCAGATCCGACAGGCCGTCGATCAGACGCTTGTGCAGCGCAGCGGCCTTGGCATTGTCTTGCGCCATCTCCAGTCGGGCGATGCGGAAGGCCTCGCCCATGCCCACGCACTGGTGGGTGGGCAGTGTGCCCGAACGCATGCCGCGCTCGTGGCCCCCGCCGTGCATTTGCGCCTCCAGGCGCACACGCGGCTTGCGGCGCACATAGAGGGCGCCGATGCCCTTGGGGCCATAGGTCTTGTGCGAGGCCAGGCTCATCAGGTCGACCGGCAGGGTGTTGAGGTCAATCTCGACCTTGCCCGTGGCCTGCGCCGCGTCCACATGGAAGACGATGCCTTTTTCACGGCAGAGGGCGCCGATGGCCGGGATGTCCTGGATCACGCCGATTTCGTTGTTCACGAACATCACGCTGATCAGGATGGTGTCGGGGCGGATCGCGGCCTTGAGCGCGTCCATGTCCAACAAGCCATCGGCCTGCACGTCCATGTAGGTGACCTCAAAGCCCTGGCGTTCGAGTTCGCGCATGGTGTCGAGCACCGCCTTGTGTTCGGTCTTGACGGTGATCAGGTGCTTGCCGCGCGATTTGTAAAACTGTGCCGCGCCCTTGATCGCCAGGTTGTTGGACTCGGTCGCACCGCTGGTCCAGACGATCTCGCGCGGATCGGCGCCGATCAGATCGGCCACGTTCTTGCGGGCATTTTCTACGGCCTCTTCGGCCTCCCAGCCCCAGGCGTGGCTGCGCGAGGCCGGGTTGCCAAAATGCTCACGCAACCAGGGAATCATGGCGTCGACCACACGCGGATCGACCGGGTTGGTCGCGCCGTAGTCCATGTAGATCGGGAAATGCGGGGTGGTGCTCATGGGGTACTTCTTTGCAGCAGTTCAGGTCTTGGCAAACACATTGCCCAGGTCAAAAACGGAATTGGGGCCGGTCACACGGATCGGCTTGACCACCGGGGCCGACGAAATCGCCCGCTTGAGGGTGGGCTTGGCTTCGATCACCACCCCCCTGGAAATCTGGTCGTCGACCAGCTTTTGCAGCGAGACGGAGTCGAGGAATTCGACCATGCGGGCATTGAGCGAGGCCCACAGGTCGTGCGTCATGCAGCGGCTGTCGCCGCCATGGCAGTTTTCCTTGCCGCCGCAGTGGGTGGCGTCCAGGGGCTCGTCGACCGACAGGATGATGTCGGCCACGGTGATGTCATCGGCCTTGCGCCCCAGGGTGTAACCCCCGCCGGGCCCACGTGTCGATTCGACCAGCTGGTGGCGGCGCAGCTTGCCAAACAGCTGTTCCAGGTAAGACAGGGAAATCTGCTGGCGCTGGCTGATGGCCGCCAGGGTCACCGGACCGGCCTGCTGGCGCAGGGCCAGATCGATCATGGCGGTGACGGCAAAACGGCCTTTGGTGGTCAGTCTCATGGCAAGCTCCTGAAGTGGGCTGAACCGGGCCGGGAAGGAATATCCCGAGTTCCCGACCAAGAAACTCAAGTATAGCCTATTCCCGATCAAATTGCTGGGTTATCCCGGTAGGAGCGGCCCCTGGCCGCGATGCAAGGGTGGGCGCTGGCGGAACCATCGCAGTCGGAGACCGCTCCTACACGGGGTCAGGCCGCCACCTTGTCGCCGCCTGATGCGCCAAAGGCCTGCGCCTTGAGCATGCTCAGCTGGTCGCGCACCCGGGCCGCCTTTTCGAACTCGAGGTTGCGGGCGTGCTCCATCATCTGCTTTTCGAGCTGCTTGATGGCCTTGGCGATGTCCTTTTCGCTCATGTCCTCGACCTTGGCCTTTTGCAGGGCGGCCTGCTCCAGGCGTTCGGCTTCCTGGCCAGACTTCTCGCTGTAAACGCCGTCGATCAGGTCCTTGACCTGCTTGATGATGGTGCGCGGCGTGATGCCATGCGCCGCGTTGTAGGCGATTTGCTTTTCGCGGCGGCGCAGGGTTTCGTCCATGGCCTTCTTCATGGACTTGGTGACCACATCGGCGTAGAGAATGGCCTTGCCCCCCGCATTGCGGGCGGCGCGGCCGATGGTCTGGATCAGGCTGCGCTCGGCACGCAAAAAACCTTCCTTGTCGGCATCCAGAATCGCCACCAGCGACACCTCGGGAATGTCCAGCCCCTCGCGCAGCAGGTTGATGCCCACCAGCACGTCAAAAGCGCCCAGGCGCAGGTCGCGGATGATCTCCACGCGCTCCACCGTGTCCACATCGCTGTGCAGGTAGCGCACCTTCACGCCGTTGTCGCTCAGGTAGTCGGTCAGCTGCTCGGCCATGCGCTTGGTGAGCGTGGTGATCAGCACCCGCTCCTGCCGCTCCACACGGATGCGGATTTCCTGCAGCACATCGTCCACCTGGTGGGTGGCCGGGCGCACCTCGACCTCCGGGTCCACCAGGCCCGTGGGGCGCACCACCTGCTCGACCACCTGACCGGCGTGCGTGTTCTCGTAATCGGCCGGGGTGGCCGAGACGAAGATGCACTGGCGCATGCGCTTTTCAAATTCCTCGAACTTGAGCGGCCGGTTGTCCAGGGCGCTGGGCAAGCGAAAGCCGTACTCGACCAGGGTGGTCTTGCGCTGGCGGTCGCCGTTGTACATGGCGTTGAGCTGGCCGATCATCTGGTGGCTCTCGTCCAGGAACATCAGCGCATCGGGCGGCAGGTAGTCGGTCAAGGTGCTGGGCGGCTCCCCCGGGGCGGCACCCGAGAGGTGACGTGAATAGTTCTCGATGCCCTTGCAGTGGCCCACCTCCTGCAGCATTTCCAGATCAAAGCGGGTGCGCTGCTCCAGGCGCTGCGCCTCCACCAGCTTGCCCATGCCCACCAGTTCCTTGAGGCGCTGGTCCAGCTCGATCTTGATGGTCTCGATGGCAGCCAGCACCTGGTCGCGCGGTGTGACGTAGTGGCTCGAGGGGTAGACGGTGAAGCGCGGGATCTTCTGGCGGATGCGCCCCGTGAGCGGATCGAAGAGCTGCAGGCTCTCGATCTCGTCGTCAAAAAGTTCGATGCGGATGGCCAGTTCGGAATGCTCGGCCGGAAAGACGTCGATGGTGTCGCCCCGCACCCGGAACTTGCCACGGCTGAAGTCCTGGTCGTTGCGCTGGTACTGCATGCGGATCAGCTGCGCGATCACATCGCGCTGGCCGGCCTGGTCACCCACCCGCAAGGTCATGATCATGCGGTGGTAGCTCTCGGGCTTGCCAATGCCGTAAATCGCCGAAACCGTGGCCACGATCACCACGTCGCGCCGCTCCAGGATGCTCTTGGTGCAACTCAATCGCATCTGCTCGATGTGCTCGTTGATCGCGCTGTCCTTCTCGATGAACAGGTCGCGCTGCGGCACATAGGCTTCGGGCTGGTAATAGTCGTAGTAGCTGACGAAATACTCGACCGCATTCTTCGGAAAAAACTCGCGGAATTCCGAATACAGCTGCGCGGCCAGCGTCTTGTTGGGCGCAAACACAATGGCCGGCCGCCCGAGCTGCGCGATCACATTGGCCATGGTGAAAGTCTTGCCCGAGCCGGTCACGCCCAGCAAGGTCTGGAACACCTCGCCGTCCTGCACGCCCTCGACCAATTGGGCAATCGCCGCCGGTTGGTCGCCGGCGGGCGGATAGGGCTGGAACAGCTCAAAGGGGGAATCCGGGTAGGAGACGAATTGCCCCTGGGGGGCGGGTGCGAGGACTTCGGCGAGCTCGGGCATGGGCGGTATGGGGCTGGACGGCCGCTAAAATTGCGGCAAACGGACAAGCGTAACCGAGCTTTCGCCTGTTCGCCACCCGATCCTCCCAAACAAAGGACTTTGCAATGTCTCTGTTTTCCGCCGTCGAAATGGCCCCCCGCGACCCGATCCTGGGTCTGAACGAGCAATACGCTGCCGACACCAACCCCAACAAGGTCAACCTGGGCGTGGGCGTGTACTTCGACGATGCGGGCAAGCTGCCCCTGCTGCAGTGCGTGCAGGCCGCCGAAAAGGCCATGATGGACAAGCCCGCCCCGCGCGGCTACCTGCCGATCGACGGCATCGTGGCCTACGACAACGCGGTCAAGGCCCTGGTGTTCGGTGCCGACTCGGATGTGGTCAAGTCCGGCCGCGTCTCCACCGTGCAGGCCATTGGTGGTACCGGCGGCCTGAAGATCGGCGCCGACTTCCTGAAAAAGGTCAGCCCCCAGGCCAAGGTGCTGATCTCTGACCCGAGCTGGGAAAACCACCGCGCCATCTTCGTGAACGCCGGCTTTGAAGTCGGCAGCTACGCCTACTACGACGCGGCCAAGCGCGGCGTCAACTTCGAGGGCATGCTGGCCGATCTGAATGCGGCCGCGCCCGGCACCATCGTGGTGCTGCACGCCTGCTGCCACAACCCCACGGGTTATGACATCACCCCCGCCCAGTGGGACCAGGTGATTGCCGTGGTCAAGGCCAAGGGCCTGACCGCCTTCCTCGACATGGCTTACCAGGGCTTTGGCCACGGCATCGCCGAAGACGGCGCGGTGATTGGCCAATTCGTGGCCGCTGGCCTGAACATCTTTGTGTCCACCTCGTTTTCCAAGAGCTTCAGCCTCTATGGCGAGCGCGTGGGCGCCCTCTCGGTGGTCGCTTCCGACAAGGAAGAAGCCGCCCGCGTGCTGAGCCAGCTCAAGATCGCCATCCGCACCAACTACTCCAACCCGCCCATCCACGGCGGCGCGGTGGTGGCCGCCGTGCTGGGCAGCCCCGAGCTGCGCGCCCAGTGGGAGCAGGAACTGGCTGAAATGCGCGTGCGCATCAAGGCCATGCGGCAAAAGCTGGTCGACGGCCTCAAAGCTGCCGGCGTGAAGCAAGACATGTCCTTCATCACCAGCCAAATCGGCATGTTCAGCTACTCGGGCCTGACCAAGGACCAGATGGTGCGCCTGCGCAGCGAATTCGGCGTGTACGGCACCGACACCGGCCGCATGTGCGTGGCCGCGCTCAACAGCAAAAACATCGACTACGTCTGCCAGGCCATCGCCAAGGTCGTGGGCTGAGGCCTCTGCGTCCCTCAAAAAACCGCCTTCGGGCGGTTTTTTGCGCCGGTGCCGCGTCCAGGTCAGGCAACAGACAGTTGATTAGGGTCAACTCTCCAAACTTTCGAACGGTCGTGCGCTACCATTGCTGCAGCGCACCATCGACGTCCTGAACCGGGAGGCCCCATGCTTTATCAGCTTTACGAAACACAACGCTCCTTCATGGAGCCGTTTGCCGATTTGGCACAGGCCGCCGCCAAGCTCTACAGCAACCCCCTGAACCCGGCATCCCAGACGCCTCTGGCCCAGCGTGTCTCGGCCGCCTACGCCCTGATGCACCGCCTGGGCAAGGACTACCTCAAGCCCGAGTTCGGCATCCGCACCGTCAAGGTCGAGGGCAAGGACGTGGCCATCCACGAACGCGTCGAAATCGACAAGCCTTTTTGCGAGCTGCGCCGCTTCAAGCGCTTCTCGGACGATCCGCAAACCCTACAGAGGCTCAAACAACAACCCCCGGTGCTGATCGTGGCGCCGCTGTCGGGCCACTACGCCACCTTGCTGCGCGACACGGCCCGCACCATGCTGCAAGACCACAAGGTCTACATCACCGATTGGAAGAATGCCCGTCTGGTGCCTCTTTCCGACGGCGAATTCCACCTGCACGACTACGTCAACTATGTGCAGGAATTCATCCGGCACATCCAGGCCATCTATGGCAACTGCCATGTGATGAGCGTCTGCCAGCCCACCGTGCCGGTGCTGGCCGCCGTCTCGCTCATGGCCAGCCGCGGCGAGAAAACCCCGCTGTCCATGACCATGATGGGGGGCCCGATCGACGCCCGCAAGTCGCCCACGGCGGTGAACAACCTGGCCATCCACAAGAGCTATGAGTGGTTCGAGAACAACGTGATCTACCGCGTGCCCCCGAACTTCCCGGGCGCAGGACGCCGCGTCTACCCCGGCTTTTTGCAGCACACCGGCTTTGTGGCCATGAACCCGGATCGCCATGCCAGCAGCCATTACGACTACTTCAAAGACCTGATCAAGGGCGACGACGCCAGCGCCGAAGCCCACCGCAAGTTCTACGACGAGTACAACGCCGTGCTCGACATGGACGCCGATTACTACCTGGAGACCATCAAGACGGTGTTCCAGGAATTCCACCTGGTCAATGGCACCTGGGATGTGCAGGGCGTGGACGGCAAACTCGAACGCGTGCGCCCGCAAGACATCCAAAGCACGGCGCTGCTGACGGTGGAAGGCGAGCTCGACGACATCTCGGGCTCGGGCCAGACGCGCGCCGCGCAGGACCTGTGCAGCGGCATCCCGAAAAAGCACCGCCAGCACCTGGAAGTGGAAGGCGCCGGCCACTACGGCATCTTCAGCGGCCGCCGCTGGCGTGAAGTGGTGTACCCGCAGGTGCGCCAGTTCATCCTGGACCACGCCAAAGCCCCGGCAACCAAGGCCGCGGTCAAAACTCCGGTTAAAGCTCCGGTCAAGGCATCGAGCCGTTTGGCAGCCCAACCGGTGGCCCGTGCGGCCGCCCGCAAGCGCCCGGCCCAAACCAGGACATGACGCAAGAGGCGCCCTCCCTGCCCGCGCCTGCCGATCCGCAGGCGCTTTTTTTGGCGCTGCACGCCGCCCTGCCCCAGACCCAGTGCACCCGCTGCGGCTACCCCGACTGCGCCGCCTATGCCCGGGCGATGGCGAGCGGTGAGGCCGCCATCAACCAATGCCCGCCCGGCGGGCAAGAAGGCATCGAGCGGCTGGCCCGCATCACCGGTCGCCCTGCCCTGCCCCTCAGCGCCCAACACGGCAGCGAAGGCCCGCGCCGCGTAGCCCTCATCGACGAGGCTTGGTGCATCGGCTGCACCCTGTGCATCAAAGCCTGCCCTACCGATGCCATCGTCGGCAGCAACAAGCGCATGCACACCGTCATCGAGCCTTGGTGCACCGGCTGCGAGCTGTGCATCCCGGTGTGTCCGGTGGACTGCATCCAGCTCGAGAATGTGACTGGCGAACGCACCGGCTGGGCCGCCTGGTCACAAGCCGAGGCCGACACTGCGCGCCAGCGCTACGAGGCCCGCCAGCGGCGCCTTGCGCACGAGGTCCAAGAACACGACGAACGGCAAGCGGCCAAAGCCGAAGCGAAGCTGGCCGACCTGCGAGCCCACACCCGAATCCAGGAAGGCCCGGGGGCGCAGGCCGAAATCGATCGGAAGAAGGCCATCATCGAGGCCGCGCTGGCCAAGGCCAAAGCGCGTCAAACGCCTCGCTGAACCTGGGGCTCAAACAGCGCTAGACATAGCGCCGGTACACCTCTAACAGCTCGGGCCGTTTCACCGGCATGCCCGCTTTCTCGACGCGGGCGAGTATCCAGCGGTAAAAATTCTTTTTGGAATACCCCATGCGGATGTTGTGCAAACGCTTGCGCAGCTTCAAAAAGAACACCACCCAGGCCTTGCGCCCCACCTCGTGGTTGTTGGAGTTGCTGCTGTGCATGCGGTACTGAATCAGCGGTTCACCCACAAAACGGACCTCAGTGAGCAGCCCCAACAGCTTGAGGATCCAGTCGTCATGCCCTTTGCCCGGGTAAATCGGCAACAGCACGCTAGACCATTCACGGCGGAACGCCATCATGCAACCGCACCAGGCGCGTGGGGAGGGCAATAAGAAGGCACGAATTCCGTGGGTCCGCACCTCGTCGGGCAGTTCTGCCCCGAGCAGCTGGCGCTCTCCGTAGCGTTCTTCCGGAAAGTCATAAGGCCCGCCCTCGGCATTGACCCTGACAAAGTCATGCAGCACCAACCCGACCTGCGGCTCAGCAGCAAACACATCGCGCAGTTTTTCGATTTTGCGGACTGCCCACACGTCGTCCTGGTCACACAAAAACACCAAATCGCCCGTGCACTGGTCAATCGCTTGCTCAAAGTTGCGGATGTACCCCAGGTTCTGCGGATTGCGGATCACCCGCACCACAAACGGCGCGCGGGCGGCAAACGCTTGCACCACGGCGACACTGTCGTCAGAAGACCCGTCATCACACACCACCAATTCATCGGGACGCACCGTTTGGTCCAGAAAAGATTGCAACTGTGCTGCCAGGAAGCGCTGGCCGTTGTAGGTACACATGGCAATCGAAACCTTAAGGGCCATTTCATCCATCCTTGTTGAGCAACATCGCCATGGTTGATCCGTGCTGCCAAGTTCGTTGCCATAGGCTTGGCCATTCAGGCATGTTCGCATACTCCAAAATTTTGACTTTGTTGAATGCACACGTTAATATTATTACTTAGCACAATCTCTGACAATTTTGAGACCATTGGATTTTACAGCCTCAATTTAATCGAAACCCAACACAATGAAAACAAAACATCTGGATCTAGGTTGCGGGAAAAATGCAAGAAATCCATACAACCAACAGGAGTTGTATGGGGTAGACATTGCAGCTTGCGAATCGTCGGAAAGCGATACATTCAAAACAGCCAATTTGAGCACGCAACCCATCCCATTTCCCGACAATGCATTCAACTCTGTGTCCGCGTTTGATTTTCTCGAACACGTACCCAGACAAATTCACTTTGCAGATGATAGGCTATCCAGGCTACCTTTCATTGAACTCATGAATGAAGTATGGCGAGTTCTAAAAAACGATGGAATATTTTATGCGTTGACCCCCGTCTTTCCACATCCTTCCGCTTTCGTCGATCCAACCCACGTCAACTTTATCACGGA
>Ga0315900_10002360_pt1 | contig 28945 bp, 28 predicted proteins | sample LakEriMetagenome_FD_203521 | JGI IMG/M metagenome (GOLD analysis project Ga0315900, IMG submission 203521) | Freshwater fungal communities from buoy surface, Lake Erie, Ohio, United States - Buoy 12 MA114 | ecosystem: Environmental > Aquatic > Freshwater > Lake > Lake biofilm | place: USA: Lake...
CCCTGGCTATCGCCAAGGCTAATCTGTTTGTCGGGAAGACAGGATTCGAACCTGCGACCCCCTGGTCCCAAACCAGGTGCGCTACCGGCCTGCGCTACTTCCCGAACTTCGGTTCTACCCGAATCTTTTCAACTGCGGTGAGGGCGGGATTCGAACCCGCGGTACAGAGTTACCCGTACGGCAGTTTAGCAAACTACTGATTTCAGCCACTCATCCACCTCACCGTCTGAATCCTTCGATTCAGGGAGGGCAAATTTACAAAAGACTATGCAATCCCCAAAAGAAAACTGAAAAGGTTTGGAAAAGAAATGACTTACATGGCAGCCAGCTGAACCTTCTGTTGCAACTCCATCACACTCTCACGGAACATGTTATCCGTATCCATCAGATCCTTTACGGTCTGACAGGAATGGATGACCGTAGTATGATCCCTTCCTCCAAAATGCTCCCCTATGGTCTTGAGAGAATTCTTGGTGAAAATCTTAGACAAATACATCGTGATCTGGCGCGCCTGCACGATCTCACGCTTACGGGTCTTCTGCAAGAGCCTGTCGTAAGGGAGATCAAAATATTCGCATACCATCTTCTGGATCGTATCAATAGTGATCTCTTTGGAAGAGGTCTTGATGAAATTGCGCAATACCTTCTTGGCAAGATCCAGATCAATCTCTCTCTTGTTCAAAGATGATTGTGCGAGCAAAGAGATCAAGGCCCCTTCAAGCTCCCGTACATTGTTCTGGATATTATAAGCGATATACTTGACTACATCTTTGGGAAGATCCAAACCATTGGCCCTCATCTTCTTCTCCAGGATCTCTATCCGGGTCTCATAATCCGGAACCTGCAGATCAGCACTCAAACCCCACCTGAACCTGCTGAGCAAACGCTCCTGCATTCCTTCCAGATCTTTCGGCGGCTTATCAGAGCTGAGTATCAGCTGCTTGCCCGACTGATGCAAGTGATTGAAGATGGCAAAGAAGGCATCCTGGGTCTTCTCCGCACGGTTGAAGAACTGAACATCATCAACGATCAGCACATCGATCAGCTGATAGAAATGGATGAAGTCATTGATGGCATTGTTGCGGCTATGGTCCTGAAACTGATTGATGAACTTTTCAGAACTGACATATAATACAACCTTATTCGGATGCAATCTTTTTACTTCATTGCCAATAGCCTGCACCAAATGGGTCTTACCCAATCCAACACCTCCATATACGACCAATGGATTGAAAGAAGTAGCACCAGGTTTTTCCGCTACAGTCTTGCCTGCCCTGCGGGCTACCCTATTGCAATCTCCCTCCACAAATGCATCGAAAGTATAGATGGGATTCAACTGGGAATCAATCTGCATTTTTTTGAGCCCGGGAATGACAAATGGATTCTTGACATGATTATTAACAACCAGCGGAAAATCCATCTCATTGTTGGAATAACTCTTGAAATGTTGTCCGCTGATGTCCATGGTCAATGGCTTCGATTTTCCATTGCCACTGTCGACCATGATCCTGTATTCCAATCTTGCTTCTTTACCCAACTCTCTCTTCAACGTCTTGGCAAGAAGATTGATGTAATGCTCTTCGATGTACTCATAAAAAAATTGGCTGGGTACTTGAATGGTCAAGACATTGTCTTTTAATGCTACAGGCTTGATGGGCTCAAACCAGGTCTTGAAATGTTGCCATTCCACGATGTCCTTTATGATCGCCAAACAATTCGTCCAAACTTTTTCAAATGGTTTCTCCATTAGTCCTAATGCAGTTTTCTTTGGTTCGTAAATCAAGGACCCTATCTTCACCCAGACGATACGCAGACACTCCACTCAAAATCTGTTCTTTGTGTCTTTCCGTTATAATATGCTGTCGCTACTTAAAGGTCGTATTTGCTTTTGTATTCAAGATCAGTTTTTCCACAATTCATTTTCTCGGTTGAATACACTCGGACGGCGAATATAAATTCACTTCACTAATAAAAAAATTTTTTATTCCACATTATTTTCCACTACTGAAATTGATTGATTTTTATCCATTTTTTTGGCCCCTTCAGTAGAAAAAACATAATCCAAACGGCCCAACTGAAGGCCTCCCCAACCTACCTGATTGACAATCACATTTTTACCTTCTGTATTATTATATTCCCTGGGCTTGTCAAAGAAGCGATGCGTATGTCCGCCTATGATAAGATCAATGTTTGAACTTGCCTTAGCAAATGCCTCATCACTGATTTTATTGTCGTTATAACGATCCCCCAGATGCGATAAACAAATAACAAGATCACACTTGTGTTTTTTCTTGAGTTGCTCCGCAATCCTGTTGGCATGAACAACGGGATCCAGGTATTGTGTCTTGCCATACAATGCAGCAGGAACAAGCCCTTCCAGTTCTATGCCCACACCGGTAACTCCAATGCGCAAGGGTCCCTTTTGAAAAATTTTATACGGTTGATAACGATTCTCCATTGGCGTGCCATCAAATCCATAATTGCACATAATGATGGGAAACTTCCCATGATCATTCAGCTGTTTCACAAAATTTTCCATGCCTGCATCAAAATCATGGTTGCCCATGATTCCGGCATCATAACCCATCATGTTCATGGCCTTCATTTCAGGCTCACCCTTGTACAAATTGAAATAAGGTGTTCCCTGAAAAATATCACCAGCATCCAACAATAAAACATGCTCTTCCTGTTCACGAATTTTAGATATGATGGATGCCCTTGCTGCTACACCTCCCCGCCCTGCATTCATCGAACCATCCATGGGAAAGGGGTCCAGTCTGCTGTGCACATCGTTGGTATGTAAAATGGTGAGCTTCAACCCATCAGATGACATGGCGAATCCTTTTGATCCTATAGCCATCGATGCTGTTGCGAGTCCCCCTTGTATGATAAAACTTCTCCTGTTCATTTTGAAATTATCCTTTGTGATTCCACACTGATTTTTTTTCCTGATCGCTGAAGATACTGGCAATATTGAATGATGGCATCACGCATCAGATAACCGGATCTTACCTGCTTCAATGTCTTGAATGCTGAAATGCCACTGCCACTGTCCAGCGTATAATCTGAATTCACCATTTTATAGATTCGACCAGGATCCAAAGGCTTGCCATTGACCATTACTTCCTCAGCCTTCTTATCCCTGATAATAAACTTAATACCTGCAATGCCACCGCCACCGCCATCTGCTGCTATCTTATCAAGATACTGCTGCAACAATACACCACTCACCTCAGCCACTACCAAAAGGTTATCAAAAGGCATCACTTCATAAATTGTTCTTCTCGTTACAGACCCTCTGCCGATTCGGTTGATCCTGACCCCGCCATGATTCATGAAAGCAATTTCAGCATCCTTGTCTATTTTCTCCCTGGCTGCCCACAGATAGGCATCGGCAAGAAAATTACCCAGCCTGCTGTCGGGTATCTCTTTCAACAAGTCAGCATCATTTTCAACAAGCACCTCATTCATGGTTTTGTCTACATTCTCTCTATATGGAGCAATCATCTTATACAAAGCCGAGTCAATGCCGGATGCAGGCTGAACGGAATAACCCCTGGATGACGCCAGTTGCTGTGAGCTGGAACAATAATGGGATATGATGAATAAAAAGAGGAAAAACAGCTGTCTCATAATCAGTTTTGCGATGGCACTGAAATTAGTGATTTTTAAGGTAACTTCGCCCAAATCGTTTTTTATTATGGCATTTGATTTAACAGGTAAAATGGTGGCCAAATTTGATACCATACAACGCAGCGCCACCTTCAAAACAAGAGAATTCGTTGTGGAGACCAACGAGGATATCAACGGACGCACCATCACCAATTTTGTAAAATTCCAGACCGTTCAGGACAGAACCGGAATCCTTGATCGTTTTAACGTAGGGGATACTGTCAAGGTTCATTTCAATATAAAAGGATCACGCTGGGAGAAGAACGGTCAAACCAACTACATCACCAATCTGGATGCCTGGAGAATTGAACAGATCAGTGCTGGTGCAGGTGGTTCCATTGAAACTCCTCCTGCATTCTCTCCCGATCCTGAAAGTCAGCAGGGTGTAGCAGACGACCTGCCATTCTAAGTCGACGCTGAATGCAGAAAGAAACCCTCTTGCAACTTTCACCGAAAGAGGCAGCGAGTGCTGCATCGATCAGTGAGGAGCTTGCAAAACATTGGGGCATCCAAAAAAACAAGATTACAGGTTTCAAGATCCTCAAAAGATCTATCGACGCCAGAAAAAGAAATGTGCTCATCAACTTGAAGGTTAAGGCCTTTATTGATGAGCCTTTTCATGATACACCATTACAAGGTTTCGATTTTCCTGATGTCAATCGCTCCGTAAAAAGAACCATCATTATTGGAGCGGGACCAGCAGGATTATTTGCGGCGCTGGAGCTGATACAGCTGGGTATCAAACCTATCATCCTGGAAAGAGGTAAGGATGTTCGCGATAGAAGACGCGACCTGGCAACCTTGAATCGAGAAGGTATTTTGAACGAGGAAAGCAATTACTGTTTTGGCGAAGGTGGCGCGGGCACGTACAGCGATGGCAAACTCTATACCCGGAGCACCAAAAGAGGAAATGTAGAAAAAATAATGCAGCTGCTGGTCCATTTCGGTGCAGACCCCTCCATTCTCTATACTACCCATCCACATATCGGCACCAATAAACTCCCTTATATCATTCAGGCCATACGAGAACAGATCAAGGCATGCGGCGGTGAAGTGCATTTTCAGGAGAAGCTGATTGATCTCCAACTGGAAAAAGAAAAAATCAAAGCAGCCATCTGCGCATCAGGCAATCGCTATGAAGCGGATGATATCATCCTCGCAACAGGACATTCCGCAAAGGATATCTACCTGCTGCTGGATCAAAAAAATATCCTGATCGAAGCCAAACCCTTTGCCATGGGTGTGCGGATTGAGCATCCTCAATCCCTCATCGACTCGATACAATACCATTGTCCACTTACAATTGGCCGCGACCCCTTCCTTCCTCCTGCCGCATACTCGCTTGTGGAACAGGTCAACGGTCGTGGCGCCTTCTCGTTCTGCATGTGCCCCGGTGGCATCATCGCCACTGCATCCACGACACAGGGTGAACTGGTGGTGAACGGATGGAGCCCCTCCAAACGCAACAATCCCTTTGCCAACTCTGGCATGGTGGTTCAGGTAGGATTGGGGGATGTGCATACTGCCAGGGACAAGGGACGAGTGACAGGTGGCGGGGGACGGGGGACGAGCAATGAATTATTGCTCCATCATTTTCAGGAAGAAGTGGAAAGAAAAGCCTATGCAGCAGGCGGAGGCAAATACGTTGCGCCGGCACAACGGATGACGGATTTTGTTTTGGGTAAAAGCAGTTCATTACTTCCTGAAAATTCATACCTGAGGGGAGTAAATTCCGTGAACATGAAAGAGGTACTCCCGGATTTTGTTTTCAAAACACTGCAGGGTGCTTTCAAAGCTTTCGGCAAAAAAATGAAAGGATATTTTACTGAGGAGGCGATCGTTATCGCTCCTGAAAGCAGAACCTCTTCACCTGTCAGAATTCCCAGAGATGCAGTTACTCTTCAGCATCCCCAGATCAAAAATCTTTACCCCTGTGGTGAAGGAGCAGGCTATGCCGGAGGAATTGTCAGTGCAGCCATGGATGGGCAAAAAGTGGCGCAGGCGATTGGAGGTAAAATGAAGGTTGAGTGAGGTTGAGAGAGGTTTAGGGAGGTTGAGGGAGGTTGAGGGAGGTTGAGAGAGGTTGAGTGAAGTTGAAGGGGTTGAAGGAGTTGAAGCGGTTGAAGTTTTTAATACGAGTCAATAAAACTCCCCTCCTGGCCAGGAGGGGTGGATCCAGACCGATGCGGCAAAGCCGCAGAGCGTCTGGAGACGGGGTGGTAGATTATCTTCATTAAGTGCAAAACGAGCAAGCCGGCTCTTTTCAATTGCCCCGGACTTCAGTCCGGGGATTAAGTTGCAATGAATTTAATTGTAAAAAAGGGGGGACTCTTTTATTCCTTTTCCGCCGACTAAAGTCGGCGGCAATTGAAAACAGACCCTTCAACTGCTTCAACCCCTTCAACCACTTAAACCTCTCTCAACCTCTCTCAACTTTCTTCAACCTCCTCAACCCCTTCAACCGCTTAAACCTCACTCAACCATTCATGTAAAAAGCATTTTCCAATGAAAGGCAGATGCTATCTTCACACCATGAAACCAATTCTAACCGTCAACAACCTGAAGAAAAATTTTTCAGGACAAAAAGCAGTTGACGACATCAGCTTTAGCATTGACCAGGGGTCAGTGTTTGGATTACTGGGACCCAATGGGGCGGGTAAGACAACCTTACTGCGTATGATCACGGGAATCTTTTTTCCTGACGAAGGAACAATCATGCTGGACGGACAACCCTTTGAACCGCTGCGCGACAATGCCTTCATTGGCTATATGCCGGAAGAACGTGGGCTCTACAAGAAAATGAAGATCGGTGAACAGGTGCTGTACCTCGCCCAACTCAAAGGTCTTTCGAAAAAAGAGGCTATGGAGAACATCAAGGAATGGTTCATCAAATTCCAGATGGAAAGCTGGTGGAATAAAAAAGTGGAAGACCTTTCCAAAGGCATGAGCCAGAAACTGCAGTTCGTGACCACTGTGGTACACAAACCCAAACTGATCATACTGGATGAGCCTTTCAGCGGACTGGATCCGGTGAATGCGAATCTTATCAAGGATGAAATATTCAGGCTGGCCAAAGAAGGTGCCACCATCATCTTCAGTACCCATCGCATGGAACAAGTGGAAGAGATCTGCGATCACATTGTTCTGGTAAACAAGGGAAACAAGATCCTGGATGGAACCGTAGGCAATATCAAACAGGATTTCAAGGAAAACATTTTCGAGGTAGGATTTGATGAGAACATTCTGGCAGAGCATACCGCCATTCATCTCTTCGATGTGAAAGATGTCAAAGAGAAGAAAATGAAGATCCGCATCAATGAAGGATTCAGCAACAACGAAGTGTTACAGTTCTTTGTGCATAAAGGACTCAACATACGCTCCTTCAACGAAGTACTCCCTTCCCTGAATGATATTTTCATCAGACTGGTGCAAGGCACTCCTGAAGCCAGACAATTCCAGTCCTAATCCATCAAATGCATTCCATGAACAAAGTATCCCTCATCATCAAAAGAGAATATATCACCAGGGTCAGCAACAAGCGTTTTCTGTTGATGACATTTCTCATGCCGGTGATCTTCATCATATTTATTGGCGGATCCGCTTATTTTGCTGCAACCTCAAAAGAACAATCCGATATTGCAGTAGTAGACGAAATGGGCTTTCTGAAGGCCAATTTGAAAAGTGATACCGGTAATGTGGTATTCAACTTTGTAGACAATATTGATTCCACCAATTATCAGCAAAAAAAGTATGATGCAGTGCTCTACGCACAACTCAACAACGGCAGCATCAGCGCTGAATTACACTCGCAGGAACAAATGGGATTTGAGACTACCCGTTTCATTGAACGCCAGTTGAACGAAGCACTGGAAAATAAATTGCTGCTGGAAAATGGAATTGAGAAAAAAGTACTCGACTCCATCAGCAACAGTGTTGAACAGAATGTTGTTTTGAAAAACATGGTAGAAGAAGCCGAAGGGAAAAGCAAGGAAGCCAATACAGGACTTGCATACGGCATCGGCTTCGGCAGCGGATTTTTGATCTACCTCACCATGTTCATTTTTGGTGCGATGGTTATGAGGGGAGTTGCAGAAGAAAAAACAAATCGGATAGCAGAAGTGATCGTTTCATCCTGCAAACCCTTTGAACTCATGCTGGGAAAAATCGTAGGTATTGCGGGAGTAGGACTTACACAGCTGTTGTTGTGGATCGGATTGATGCTCCTCATCTCAAGCTCACTATCAGCCTTTATACCTTCAGAATCCATGCAGCAATTTCAGCAAATGCAGCAAGGCGGACAATTGAATGCATCAACTGCAGCCGCCAATCCTGCCGCTATCGAAATCCTCAAAACAAAACAAGCCCTTACGGAAGGTGTGAACTGGATGCTGATCATAGGCTGCTTTATTTTTTATTTCCTGGGGGGGTATCTTTTCTATGCTTCATTGTTCGCTGCCATCGGCAGTGTGATCAATGAAGATCCTCAGGAGGCACAACAGCTGATGATGCCCATCTCCATGCCGATCATTTTCTCCTTCATCATACTACAAGCAGTATTGTCAAACCCCGGAACACCACTTGCGGTATGGACCAGTATCATTCCCTTTACCTCTCCTATCATTATGATGGGAAGGATACCTTTCGGTGTACCCAACACCGTTCCTTACTGGCAGCTCGCAGCTTCGATGCTGAGCCTTATCGGGGGATTCATCTTCACCACCTGGTTTGCCGGCAAGATCTACCGCACGGGGATCCTGCTATATGGCAAGAAAGTGACCTGGAAAGAAATGATGAAATGGACCTTTCGAAAAAGCTAGCATTCAGCGTTTAAACATCAGTCCCGCCAAATTGTGGTAGCTTTGCCGCATGAAATTGCTTTACGGATACCTCAAGCCCTACAAGTGGCTGATTGCATTGACCATGTTGCTGGCGACAGTGAACACGGTCTTCTCACTGATCGACCCCATTATCTTCGGAAAGATCATCAAATTATCACAGGATATCAATACACGGCAGGAAGATGGCAATCCCTTTGGCTGGGATGAATTCTTTTCTGCCACCATGTTATTGCTCCTGATGTCGATGGGTACTGCCATGGTCAGCCGTATTGCCAAGAACCTGCAAGATTATTTTGCCAATGTGGTGATACAAAAGTTCGGTGCCAAAATCTTTACCGACGGACTTCAGCATGCGATGAAACTTCCTTATCAGGAGTTTGAGGACCAGCGCTCAGGAGAGACACTCAGTGTACTTACCAAAGTGCGTACCGATACCGAGAAGTTCATCAACTATTTTGTGAATGCCCTTTTTGCCATTGTTGTAGGCATTTCCTTTGTTTTCATTTATGCATCAGTTTATGTGCACTGGTCCGTCCCGATCGCATATATTGCCGGAGTCTCCCTTCTCTCCTGGGGTACCAATGTGCTGAGCAGAAAGATCAAGGAGATCCAGAAGAAGATCGTTAAAAGCACGACATCACTGGCAGGTACAACGACAGAAAGTCTGCGCAACATTGAGCTGGTGAAAAGTCTGGGACTGACAGAACAGGAAGTGAAAAGGTTGAATGCGGATACATATAAAATTCTCGGATTAGAACTCACCAAAGTAAAACGGATAAGAAGCATTAGCTTTCTTCAGGGAACATTGGTAAATACATTGAGGCAATTTATTCTATTCCTGCTCATGTGGCTGATCTTTAAGGATGAGATGCAGCCCCATGAAATGGTGACCATGCAATTTTTCTCCTTCTTCATTTTTGGTCCCCTTCAGGAAATTGGCAACATCATTCTCTCCTATCGCGAAGCAGATGCATCTATCAACAATTATCACAACCTGATGCAAAAGCAACCGGAAATGGTACCCGATAATCCGGTAGCGCTCGGCGATGTGGAGACTCTCTCCTTCCAGCATGTTGCCTTCAAACACCTGACTGCACAACAGAATGCGATCGAGAACATCAGCTTTGATGTGAAGAGAGGAGAAACGATCGCTTTTGTGGGTCCCTCCGGTTCGGGTAAAACCACATTGATGAAACTGTTGGTGGGACTCTATCGTCCGAAAGAAGGAAAGATCCTCTACAACGGACTCGATGAGAATGAGATCAACTTTGAAGACCTGCGCAAACAGATCGGCTTTGTAACGCAGGATACACAATTGTTTTCGGGAACGATCAAGGAAAATCTTCTGTTCGTCAATCCCGGTGCTACTGATGAGGAATTGCATGCAGCACTTGAAAAATCATCATGTCAGACCTTGTTGCAAAGAGCGGACAATGGTTTGCTGACAGTAATCGGTGAAGGAGGTTTGAAACTTTCCGGTGGCGAGAAACAAAGACTGTCCATAGCCAGGGCCTTGCTGCGCAATCCCAAAGTTTTGCTGTTTGATGAAGCAACCTCAGCCTTGGATTCCATCACAGAAGAAGAGATCACTGAGACGATACGCGACATATCCTCCCGCAAGGAGCAGATCACCTTGCTGATCGCTCATCGATTGAGCACCATCATGCATGCCGACAGGATCTATGTATTGGAAAAGGGTTCCGTTGTTGAAACCGGAACCCATTCACAATTGATTGAGGAAAAAGGATTGTATTATGCCATGTGGCGGCAGCAGATCGGCGAAAGAAAGAAGATGATCTGATGCTGAATAGAACCTTATTGCACCTTAAGCTTAAAACTCAATGCAATATCTGTTTCACCCACGGTTACTGCATCACCCGCAGCCTTTACACCAGGTTTGTGTTTAAGGGTAATGGTAAGGGTACCTGAACCTGCATTCCCAGAAGCAGTCCAAACCGATGTGGTACCCAGAGGCAACCCTTTCCCATCATTGTTAAGGTTGGCAACTGCAACAAGACCGTCTGTAGCAGCAAAATAAAACTGATGATCATTGGCCTCTGCCAGAATTTCTGCAGTGATGTTATCTGCAGGAGTTACGCTTTCATTCAGGATCTCAAGTGCGCAATCATACACCTTGCCTCTGCCCAAAACAATCTCGTCGAACTTTGTAGGAGCTGCACCGCCTTCACCGTCAAGATCCCTGAATTCAAAATTAGAGACAGCCCCGTTCGATTTGTCGGTCAGCTTTACTTTCACTGTTGTGATCAGTTCTTCCTCATTGGGGTCTGCTTTGTCTTTCTTGCATCCCAAGAATCCAAAAGAAGCCAACAACATCAAAGAAAAAAACATTACACGTTTCATACACTTTGTTTTTAAATGGTGAATTTGAATTTTAAAGAAATATTTCTACCCCTGTCGAGACTGAAATACCGAAAGGCATTCATATAATCCCGATAGGCCGTATTGAACAGATTTTGAACAGAAAAGGTCCAGTCGATGCGGTGCTTCTTCATTTCAACACCGGCACCTGCATCAAAATTGACGAGGGTATACGCTGGTGGAGGTGAGAGATAATCCGATGCCATAGAAACCATTCCGTTTGCATCAGTTATTTTTATATTCCCGGTTGGAGGAACACGCTTTTGCTCGGTTACATGCTGCAGATTAAAGCTGACATAAGGTGATTTCAGTTTTTTTCCATCGATAAAACTGTAGCTGATCTCTCCCTGGTAACGATCCGATGGCATCTGGATAAGCCATGTTTTTTCCAGCATATTGTAAGCTCTCAACAATGATGATTTGAGTGCAGCCCTCAGGTGATTATTGAAACGGTAGGCAACGGATATATCCGCACCATTGAGAGAGGCATCCGTTTGAGCATACTCAAACGTAGGGAAGGCACCCCGGATAGTAAGCAACGGCGGGTATGTGGGACGAAGATAAATGAAGTCAAGTATCGTCTTCTGGTACACCCCAATCTCTGCTTCCCAGCGATCATCATTGTAGACAATTGCCGCCATGGTATTCCAGGCCCGCTCAGGGTCTAAGTCTGCAACGCCTCTTTCAATTCTTGCAGCACCATGATGCAGGCCATTGCTGAAAAGTTCATTCATCTGTGGTGCCCTCCATGCAGAAGAAAAAGTAAGCGTAGTGCGAAGGCGGTCAGTAAACTGATAGGCAATCACACCGGTTCCGGAGAAACCACTGAAGTTTCTGCTTCCATAGGGATTACCTGGCTGAAGCGCATTCCCCATCAACAGATTGAATGGTTCTTTGTCGTTATCGCTGATATTAAAACGGGTTCTATTATCATAGCGAAGTCCCAGTTCAAGTTGCCAGCGTTTGATCTGAAATTTCTCAGCAGCCCAGATGCCCAGATCCCAGGCCTGAAAATTGGGAATGAAATAACGATAGTTGATGAAGTTATCCTGATACATGGCATTGACCCCAACAGATCCCTTGAAAGATTCTTTTCCATAGTGCTCCCACACCAGATCTGCCATGTGCGTCATAAGGTTCAATTCCAGCTGTGGAATGGTTGATTCAGATCGGGTAATATCAAACTCTTTTCTGATGTTGTATTGGGTAGAATAAACGAAATTCAATCGTTGATTTTCTGACAATTCATGATAGGCTTTCACCTTGAAGAGATGATGCTGCACATGCTGATAGGGTCTTTCAATTACATAACTGAAGTCAGCATCCCTGATATAAACCGGAGGTTGTTTCTCTCTGATGATGTTCTCCAGATCTGTAAGATTTCCGATATGTGAACCCGTGAAGATTCCCAAACGGGTATTGAAAAGACTATAGAAAACTTCTACTCCTTTTTTTGCTTCTCTCCAACCTCCGGTGGCCGACATATTCAATTCTTCCACGCCGGAGTTCTTAAGCCAGTAATCGGGAGTACGGGCATTCCCCCCTCGCTTATAGGTAGCCTGCAAACGCCATGCTGTATTTTCTTTGTCATTGAAAGATCCTTCCATCATCGCAGAAGAAACTCCCTGTCGATTGTTGCTGAAAGCGGCAAGGTTGATCTCACCAGACAAATCTTTTTTGTATCGAAGCAACCGGGGCTCAACCAGCACCACTCCACCTATGGCGTCACCTCCATACCTTACAGCACTGGCGCCCTTGATAACGGTCAATCGATTGGCCACGTAAGGGTCGATCTCCGGAGCATGTTCACTACCCCACTGTTGCCCTTCTTGTCTGATACCATTGTTAAGTATGAGAACACGACTGCTGTGCAGACCCTGAATCACCGGCTTGTAAATATTATTTCCTGTCTGTAAAACACTCACCCCATTGATCCTTTGGAGCGACTCACCCAATGTTAGTCCGCGCGTTTGTGCCAGTTCCCGCCCTCTAAGTTCACCACTCAATCCCTCAGTTTGAACGGAAGCAGAACCAACCACCACAACCTCTTTGAGCAGGTTTTCTGCATGAGGCAATTCAACGGACTTGAAAAGATCATCCTTGAGATGAAAATGAAAATCGACTGTCTGACAACCGGCATGACTGAAACGGAGGGTATAATCACCCGGACAAAGACCTCTGATCTGGAACTTACCCTCTGCGTCTGTAACCACAATGGTCTTGGTTCCTACCAGACTCACGGTTGCTTTTTCCAACACCTTTCGGGTATCGGCATCCTTTACTTCTCCTCCTATCTGGAGAATGCATTGAGCATTGGCAAACAATGCAATCGAAAGGCTCAAGATGATGAGTAAAGCTGACCTCATAAATTCAATCAGAGGCCAAAGCTAAGCAAAAAATCAAAATTTGCAATAGTGTTGCAAATTTTATAGTCGCTCAAAAATGGCTGCCACTCCTTGTCCCCCTCCCACACATGCACTGATCATGCCAAAGGATTGCTTTCTCCTTTTAAGATCACCTAAGATTTGAACGGTTAACTTGGCCCCTGTGCAACCCAAAGGGTGCCCCAAAGCAATGGCACCGCCATTGATGTTCACTTTCCCCGGATCTAGGGATAGACCCCTCATCACCGCGATGGCCTGGGCGGCGAAGGCCTCGTTGAGTTCTATAAGATTGATGTCATTAAGGTTCATCCCTGTTTTTTGCAAGACTTTGGGAATGGCCTGCACCGGACCCATGCCCATGAAGCGAGGGTCAATACCTGAAACAGCATAGTCAACCAGTCGCCCGATGGGAGTAAGGTTCAGTTGCTTGATCATTCGTTCTGACATCAACACCAGAAATGCTGCACCGTCGCTGGTCTGTGAAGCATTGCCGGCAGTGACGGTACCTTGAGCTGCAAAAGCCGGCTTGAGTTTTGCCAATCCATCCAAGCTTGTATCCATACGAACGCCGTCATCAGTATCGACGATAAAATGGCGTTCTTGTTTGCGATGGTTTTCGTCCAGGTAAGTTTCTGTTATACTGATGGGCACAATCCCTTCTTTGAAGTGTCCCTGTTGTATGGCATGCGTCGCTTTTTGGTGGGAGGCAAGAGCAAAAGCATCCTGTTCTTCTCTGCTCACTTGATATTTCTGTGCAACAGCTTCCGCGGTCAATCCCATGTTCAAATAAAGATCCGGCATCTCCTGGCTGATCTTGAATGAAGGGGATGTCTTCCATCCGGCTGTGGGTACCATGCTCATGCTTTCCACCCCGCCTGCGATGATACAATCAGCCATGCCAGCTCTGATCTTGGCAGTAGCAATGGCAATGGATTCGAGTCCCGATGCACAATAACGATTCACAATCATACCGGGCACCTCTTTTCCCAGTGCAGCAGCGGCAATGATCCGTCCCATTTGCAAGCCTTGTTCAGCTTCAGGAACGGCATTTCCCACGATCACATCATCCACCAGCTTGGTTTCAAGAACCGGTAAAGCGGCCATCAGCTTTTGGATGACTTCAATCGCGAGATCATCAGGGCGTGTGAAACGAAATCCACCCTTTTTTGCTTTGGTCACGGCTGTTCTGAATCCCGCTACGATATAGGCTTCCTGCATCTTGATTTTATAAGCACCAAAAATAGACATTAATTTGAACTGAAATATACTATCTTTATGATATCATTTTAATATCAACTTATGACTACGGAAAAATCACTGGTCCCTTTCTCAGGTTTCAAAGCGATTGGTTACATGCTTATTCTATTTACACTTGGTGTAATCAGCATGGTACATGCCAACAATACACCATCCGATGCACCCATGTGGACGATCATTGGCATATTATGCGTTGTAACAGCAATTGTGATGGTGAAGGGATTGACTGTTGTAGAACCCAACTATGGCATAGTGCTCACTTTCTTTGGTGAATATGTCGGAACCATTAAGACAAACGGACTTCAATTTGTCAACCCCCTTTACAGTAAACTAAAGGTATCCCTTAGGTCGCAAAGCCTTGAGAGCACGCGTTTGAAGGTGAACGACAAACTGGGCAACCCGATTGAAATTGCGGCCGTGATCGTTTGGCAGATCAAGGATAGCTACAAAGCTGTATTTGATGTGACGAATTTCAATGAATACATCAAAAACCAGAGTGAAGCTGCGGTTCGACATCTTGCCACCAGTTATCCATATGACAATATTGAAGATGAGAATGCTCGTATTACTTTAAGGGATGGGGGACAGGAAGTTATTGATCTGCTGGAAGCTGAGTTGAGTGAGCGACTTTCCAACGCAGGTGTTACGATCATCGAAGCCAGGATCAGTCACCTTGCATATGCAGCAGAGATCGCCGGTGCCATGTTGCAACGCCAGCAGGCGACAGCCATTGTAGCTGCCCGAACCAAGATTGTAGAAGGAGCTGTCGGCATGGTAGAAATGGCCTTGTCGATGCTTTCAGAAAAAGAAATCGTGACCCTCGACGATGAAAAGAAAGCCGCGATGGTCAGCAACCTGATGGTAGTGTTATGCGGTGAAAAAGCAGCTTCACCTGTATTGAATACCGGAACGCTCTACTAATCCAAATGCACAAGCCATGTCACTCATGAAAAAGAATTTTGTTTTGCGCATCAATGAAGAGGCATACAATGCCCTGGCCAAATGGGCCGAGGATGAGTTCAGGAGTGTGAACGGACAGATTGAAATGATCCTTGACAAAGCATTGAAGGAGAACAACAGGTTAAAATCAGCCAGCGCAAAAAAGAAGTCTCCATTAAACAAACCGGTTCAATCAAAATGACGTTAAGCGTGCTTTAAGAGAAAGTCAGCATCAATGTTTAGCTTCTCATAAATACCTTTTAGAAAATGAACATCGGGTTTTCTTTTGCCCGAGAGAATTTCAGAAACCTTTGATTTGGAAAGTCCAAGATACTCAGCCAGTTTGGACTGGGTAATTTTTTGCTCAAACATTTTCAGTTCAACCATTTCCTGAATGGTTTGCGGTTGGCGTTTGGGTTTGAGCAGGAGCACTTCATCTTCATATTTTTGAGCGGCCTCTGACATCAAGGACAGTTTATTCAACTCATCTTTTGAGAGTTTGCTTTCTCCTTTGTTCATCAGCTCATAGACCTCAACCATGGTCTGATGATATTCTTTTTTTGAACTGATCTTGTATTTCATAACCTAATATCTTTTGTATGCCACAGTTTTAGCATCGATTTTATCATATTCTTCATGTGTACCCACAAATAAAATAAAGACGGCTCTAACCTTGAAAATGATCAATACAATCAACCGAAAATGATTTCCCTTCAAATCAAAAACATATCGATCATTTCCTACAGCATCGGCAGAATTGAAAGTATTCTTCATTTCTGAAAAATTCTTCCATTCAGCTTTGGCAACAGTATCATACCAATTATATACAGCAGCCTTAGATCGCGGATGCTTTTCGGCAAAGTCTCTGAGGATTGCCTTCGACACAATAACCATTCTCACATTTTTACAAATGTAGAAATTTTTTCTATTTAATAGAAATATATTTCTATTTATAAAATTATTGAAACCTTCTTCAACTCAATTTATTTCCCCAACACCAAAAGGAGATTCTGCTGTCGGATCATAGTTTCGATAAAACCCAATTCGCTTGTCGTTGGAAAGTGAAAGAGATGCACTTCCTTTAAAGCCATCGTTGCAATCAACGGCAAACTGGATAAAAATAAGCTTACCGGAATGAGGATCAAACTCAAGCTTATTATATGTCAAATTAATGTTCCCCTTTTTAAAACCCTCTCTGATCTTTTCCAAAGCAGCAAGGTTCATGGATTCATCAAAAACCATTTCAATCTTTTTGCCAATAATCAATGGAGGAGAAAAAGACTTGTCATTGAAGGCCTCTGCATTTACTGATTTTGAATCAGCAGCAGCCTGACCCCATTCTTTTTCTGTTGGAAGCTTGATTAACCCTTTCTCTTTTTGCGACAAGTAATCTTCAATGCCTTTCAAGATCCTTGCCGCAATCTCATCCTGCCTTGATTGAAAGATCTTCAGGTCACTTTCATTGGTAATAAATCCGGGTAAAACAATTACCGCTGGAACAGATGCTTTTTCAAGCACCCAAATAGCATGTTTTTCCCTGGTTTTCACATGAGCACTGCTGAAAATACCATCAAGGGAAAGCTTTATCGTGCCTGCGAGAGGGAGGCTTCTCAGAAAACCCTCAGATCCCTTTTGGGGACAATAAATCTCCAGGCCAGCCCTTTGATTGCTTGGGGATGCATTCATGTGGATGGAAACAAAAAGGTCCGCCTTTTTCTGAGCCACAAAATTTGCCCTATCGGTCACCTTCATATATTCATCTTTGTCCCTCGACAACTCAAACCTGATTTTTGAATTCCTGTTGAATGCAGCAATTCTTTGAACCATTGCCAATGACATCTCAGATTCCTTATCACCAGTAATTGATTTTGCTCCTGCATCATGACCGCCATGCCCTGCATCCAACACCACCAGGTATTGTTGCTCAATGTCTGCATGCACAACTGATTTTTCGCTGGTGCGGAAAGCAAAAAGCAAAATAAGCATGCCAGCGAGTGGGAGAACAACCAAGCGCCTAAAATAACCGAATCGGGGTGATGAGATTTTCTTCAACATGTTCATGCGTCTTTTGATGGGTGAAAAGAAAAAGGAGTGGGTAAGCAGATGCTTTTGCTGGGGATAGGCTGCCGACAACAAAAGCTCGGCAAGCATTGAACTATCCTGGTTCTCGACAGAACGACTATCCGCTATATATTCGTGGATCAGGTACAATTCTTTTTTCAAAAACCAGAAGACTGGATTGAACCATCCTGCAATCATCATCAATTCAATGAAAAGTTTATCCGCAGAATGTTTTTCACGGGCATGAACCCATTCATGAGCAAGCATTTGCTTGCCAACACGACTTTGCAGGTCAACTGACTGGTTCCAAAATACATAGGAAAAGAAAGAATAAGGAGTGCCATTAGCATCTGTCAGTACCAGTTTTAAACCATTCAATCGCAAAACCGGATTCAACCTGATCAGTCGGTGTATCCTGAACAAAGAACGCACTACTCCAACTGCAACAATACATGAGATGATCAATAAGGTGAAGTTGAGGATCGAACTCCAGTCAAAATTTTGGGATTCCGATACCAGCATATTTTCAAAATTGCTGTTGCTGTCTGCGATTACCTCAGCAAGCTGGAAAGTTTGGGGACTGTATGCGGTTTTGCTAGATGTTAATTCAATCTCAATCAAAGGAATGATCCATGAAAAAACAGCTATCCCCAAAAGATAAAACCTGTTATAATGATGGAATTTCCGATCCTTTAATACTGCGAGGTAATATCCAAATAAGACAGCACTGCAAAGTGCAACTTTCAGGAAATAAAATGCAGTTATCGTCATGGGGATTATTTTTTTTGCTTGATTTCTTTTAAGAGTAACTCCAGGTCTGATACCTTGAGTTCTTTTTGCTGAATCATGAAGGATACTACATCAGCAAAGGAACCCTCAAAATACCCCTCCACAATTCCTTTGATGGTTGAGCCTGAATATTCCTCTTTGCTCACTTTGGGAGAATAACAATGTACTCTTCCGTGAACAACATGATCAACGTATCCTTTTTCGATCAGGATTTTGATGACGGTAGAAACAGTATTGCTATGGGGTTTGGGTTCCGGCATAGCATCCAGAATATCCTTCAGATAGCCTTTTTCCAGCTTCCATAATACTTGCATCACCTGCTCTTCTGCCTTAGTAAGCGACTTGCTCATCTTCAACTATTTTTTTAGTTGAACAAACATATAACTATTTATTTAGTTGTCAACTATTTTTTTAGTTGAGAAACTTTTTGGGGAAACGCAACAGTTTAGTCATTTACCTTGTCAAGGTATTGAACGACTGCATGGGAGATAAAAATCAATTGATTGAGCAGTGCCTGAAGGGAGATCCTAAGGCACAAAGGGAGCTGTATGAAGAGTATTCCGAGATCATGCTGGGCGTATGTTTTCGCTATGCCCGTTCATTGGCAGATGCAGAAGATATCCTGCAGGAAGGTTTTGTGAAGGTCTTCAAAAACCTGAAACAGTTCAAGGGAACAGGAGAATTAGGGGCCTGGATCAGAAGGATCATGGTCAATACCGCCATCAACGAGATCAATCGGTCCAAAATAAGCTGGGTCAGTCAGGAGGAAGACAAGGAGAGTCATCAGCCGATTTCAGAAGAGAATCCGGAGATCCATCTCACCGCAAAGGAGATTGCATCAACCATGCAACAGTTGCCCGATGGATACAGGCTGGTTTTCAACCTGCATGCCATCGAAGGATACTCTCACAATGAAATTGCGGATTTGCTCAAGATCAAGCCAGCAAGTGTCCGATCACAATACCAAAGAGCAAGGATGTTGCTCATAGAACTATTGACAAAAGCAGATTCAGAACAAAATAAACCTGTTGAAAATGCAAAATGATTTATTTGTCATAAGGCTGGAAAAGGAGCTTGTAAACTTCAGGCTGAAGCCTTCAGCGTCTGTTTGGCAGCAGGTTGAAAGCAGGATCCAAAAAGAAAGGAAAAGAAGGATGATACTCTGGTGGTTCTTCCCGGCAGTAATCCTAATGAGTGCAGGAGCTGTTTTCATGATGCAAAAAAATCTGGTGAAACCCAATATCACGATCAGTAATTCCCAGGAAAGTATTGAATCCATCAAGGGAAATTCGAAGACAGTTGGTACTACAGATACCCCACATCCGGAGACCTTGACCGAGCGACCAATAGAAGAAAATAAAGACCATAAGAAATATACTCGGGTAAATATAAATGCAATAAATAGCCTACCCATCATCAACCCGGAATCAATTGGAAATACATTCCGAACTTTTGCGTTGCAGACCAGGATCACCAACAACGAGTACAGACCATCTGCTAATCCCACCGATTTCGTCACAACAAATCTTGAAAAAAGAGTGAATGACACGATCATCGTAGTGAACTGCAACGTCAATGCCAATGCCAATAACAATAACATATTGAGCACGAAGAATGAGGGAAAAACAAAAGAACGACAGCTCAATTTTAATGCCTTCTATTCGTTTCATGGTTCGGGCGATTTATCCGGGACTAACCTGGAATTCGGAGCGGAAAAAAGATTTGGCAGTCGGTATGGCTTTTACAATAACCTGGGCGTAAGTATCCACGCTGGACAGGAGTCTGGCTTTAACGTCAATAATAATCCTTTGCGTGTAAACAGTACTTATAACGCTCTTCAAACCCTAACTGTTGGCCTGCAAACCAGTCCCACTGTCTATCGTTATTCCAAAAGAGGCGACTTGAAAATTGGAGCGGGATTGGTTGCACGATACCAAATGAGCAGTTACGGCAATTATGCTGCCAGTTCACTTGGACAAGGAATCAACCAATACAGCTATACCATTTACGAAAATGACCCCAATACACTTTCGATAGGATACCGCATCAGCGCTGATCTCCTGCTGCTTGAAAAGAAGAAAAACAAGCTAAGCTTTCAACTCTTCTTCCAGAATGATACCAGAGGGGATGTGATCACAGGAATGGGACTATCCTTTCAAACAATATATAAAAAGTAAGTCATGGCTAATAAAAGAAAAATAATTACGCTTGTTTTCAGGACATTGAAGACCCTGATCATATGCTGTTCACTTGCAACCTTGCATGCACAGGGATCTGGTAAAATAAAATTCCCTGATAGAGCATTGGGATTGAGCGGGGGAATATCGCAACACCTCATCCAATCCCTTGCGGGAGGATATCTGGACCTGAACCACGAAATCAAACTTTCCAAAAAGATTAGATTACACCACAATTTTACATTTACATTTCACAAAGGACAAGACGGCACGCAACCAGCAATACTTGGCAATGCAATAGCCATGACAACTGTGCCACCTGATATCAACATCGCGCCCCTAAAGTTTATTACGGCAGGCATACAAACCTATTCAGCCGCTTCAACGACTATTTTTTCAGATAAGTTGATACTTGGAGCCGGACCAATTTTGCGTTACCAGACCACAACAAAACCTGAAAGTTATGTATTCACGGCAACCACCAGACCCACCACTTCTGGTGGCACTTTTTTGTACAGAGCATATTACCTGATCAACGCCATTAGGCCACACAGTTTTGCTGCAGGAGGACTCTTCTTTATGGATGTCAAACTTTTTAAAATAAAGAAGGTTGAAACAAAAGGAAATTTTGTTTATCAATTTGACAGCCAGGGCGATAAGCTCTTTTCAGCGGGCATCAAAATAATGAAGCCTTACAGAAAAACTTCCTGATCAGTCCCCCTCTTCCAGCTTGAATATCTCCCCCACTTCTTTGTTAAACAACCTGGCCATCTTTAGAGCCAGCAGAGTGGAGGGAACATATTTTCCTGATTCAATGGCATGAATGGTTTGCCGACTTACGCCCAGGGCTTGAGCCAATTGTTCCTGTGTCAGGTTATGTATCGCTCTTTCAACTTTCAAACTATTTTTCATCGGTGGAGATCATTTTGTTTTTGAAGAGAATGATGTTGAAACGACCGATGAAAATGATCAGCACCGTGAACATGTTGTAGATCATCACATGCAGAAATCCCATGCCATAGATGAAAATAAAGGAAAGAAACAGCAATGCGTAATTGACCCAAACTGCCCACATTAAGGAAGAAAGCCGGAGGTTGGCGATGTATTCGTCCTCATTTTTCTCTTTTGAGAAAGCTACCATCATGGCGCCGACAATGAAAATGATGCCTATAAGCGTATTGGTGATATCAGTGGAAATAATCCCAAATTGTTTTGAAGAACCAAGAATTTCATCATTGTACAATGCAAACACTTTTGACTTAATATGAAACTTCATATCCAATTCTGTCAGTGTGATGAAAAAACCAACCAAGGCTGAAGGAATCAACAATACCCAACCTATTTTCTTACAGGCATTTGGTAATAACATCTGTTTTGACATAAAGTAAGTTTTACCAAATGTAAAGTATTATTTACATATAGTATGCTATTTTTTACATAAAATGTAAAAAAAGAGCGGCTTTCGCCGCTCCTAACCTAATAAACAACTCATGACCTCAAGCGCATGGACAGACCCGGAATTCTATCATGAATCAGTTTTTGCGGGTGATCTCAATCACTCCGTTCTTTCCTTTCTCTCCGTACTTCTTTGTTGCACTTTCCCCTTTCAATACATTGATCGATTTGATTGAAGCAGGATCGATATCCTTCATATTTCCAGATTGCATCTCTTTCCCGTCAATGATAAAAAGCACATCTTTTGGCAACTCTGTTGTTTCTGTAGTCCTTTGCACATAAGTGTATGTTTTCTTGCCATCCTTATCGGTTGTTGTAAAAGTCAAGGTTTTTGCATCATTCTCAATTTTTTCTGCCATTTTATCATCATTGGTTCGAATCGTTATAGTACTCACATTCGACTTTGCATTATTAACAATGACAGATTTTGCACCTGAAGTATCTACAGATACTGTATCCCTTTTTACCATGATTACCTTTTGAACTCCTTTTTCATCACCTTTAATATCAATTGTTTTGATGATCGCAGGGTCAAGTTTATCCAATTCGGTTGGAGAAATTTCTCTTCCATTAATTATTATTCTTGGAGTACCCGGCTTTCCTGGTTCAAGTGGAGGCAATGGAGGCATGGGAGGTATGGGAGGTATGGGAGGCATTGAATCACCATCACTTATAAAAATATATTCAGACTTACCAGAACTGTCTCCAGAAATAAACACCATCTGCGATTGAACCAAAGGAAAACCCTGAACGGTAACAACCTTTTTTGCTGGCCCAGCCAACTCTTGTAATGGTACTTTGAACAATTCTTTCTTCGATTTGATATCCTTGAATGAAGCCATATCACCATCGATATCAACTTGAAAACTACCTTTTATTTTTCCCGTTTTGGGATTGCGGTACTTTGCCGGAATGCTATCCAGCTTGCTTGCCTCAATAGCAATCTTATCAACCTGCCCATCAGGGATTTCAGTCAATGAATTCTTAATGGTAAACGATAAAAGAACAAGAATACCTATAGCTACAGGTAGAATGAGTATGCGTCTTGCATAGCTGTAACTTACTTTTTTTGAAGATGTCAACATAATGATGCGTCTTTTAATGGATGAATAAAAAAATGATTGCCCTACTGATAAACTGTTTGAATGATAATGTGCTTTCAATAACATTTCCGCTAACACTGCGGCATCTTCGCCTGCAACCGCTTCTTCATCTGCGATGAATTCATGTACCACTTCCAATTCTTTTCTGATGAGCCAGAAAAATGGATTCATCCAAAAAAGATAAGTACTAAAAGCAACCAAGAGCTTGTCGTAAGAATGATACTGTTCTATATGTGTTAACTCATGTTTTAGCATGCGTTGCCCGGTCTCATCATGAACAGGAAGATCTTTCCTCCAGAAGAGATTTCTGAAAAATGAGAATGGCGCCTCATCCAATGTTGTTTCTATAAAATCGAAACGATCGGTTATGGTAACTTGACCTTTTGACTTATGCAGGTATACCTTGATCACTCCCACCAGACAAAGGACAAGAAGAATTGCTGAAACCAATGAAATAGACAATACAAGCAGTTGGTCCCAAGTCAACTCTTCTTTCTCTGGGACGTATCCTTCAGATGGGTAAATGAATTGCACCACTTGCTGAACAGGTATTGATTCAGGAGCAGCAAAAGTGAACCATTGTAAATCCAGCAAAGGCAAGATCAAACTTAACAGCACCGTACCCACCAGATAAAAGCGATTGTAGTAATGAAACCTAGTGTTGCGCAAACTGATCCAGTAATATCCAAGCAAAATCCCTGATACCAGGATCGCCTTCAGGATGTAAATAAATATCGGTAACATAAAACTTATTTTTTCTTTTTGATCTGTTTCAATAAAAGTTCGAGGTCCTCAACAGTCAGTTTCTTTTTATCAACCAAAAAGGAAACCACTTCCTTATACGAACCTTCAAAATACCCTTTGGTAATCCCTGCGATAGACCCCGAAGTGTATTCATCCCTTGTCAGCAAGGGATAGTAGAGGTTATACCTGTTGGGTGTTTTAATGCCCACGACTTCCTTTTCCACCAGGATTTTTAAAAGGGTGGCGACGGTGTTGTGGTGTGGCTTCGGATCTGGCATGGCTTCAACAATGTCTTTCAAATAACCACCCTCGTCTAAACGCCACAGGGCCTGCATGATCTGCTCTTCGGCCCGGGTCAACGACTTGTTCATAACTAATAATTTAGTCTAAATTAAAACTAAAGTTTTAGTTTTCAAAAAATATTTTTTCGGACCCCTTCTGATTTACCTTTGTAGCCATGTATTCCCTGATCAGAAACATTCTCTTTACCCTGGAAGCTGAAAAGGCCCATTATTTCTCCATGAACTTGCTGAAGACTGCCTGTTCCATCCCGTTTATCAAAGAATTGATCCAACTGTCTTTTCAACCAAAGAACATTGGATTGGGGAAGGAACTATTCGGACTCCAATTTAAAAATCCGGTTGGATTGGGAGCGGGGTTCGACAAAAATGCGCGCTACCTGCGGGAACTTGAGCTACTGGGATTTGGATTCGTGGAGATCGGTACCGTTACACCCCTGCCCCAAGATGGCAATGATAAACCACGCCTTTTCCGCCTTCCCGCTGATCAGGCCCTGATCAACCGAATGGGATTCAACAATGATGGCGTGAAAGTGGTGAAAAAACGATTGGAGGATTGGAAGAATAATAAAAAGGGACAAAGGACGAGGGACGAGGGCCCAGACAGAATGATCATTGGCGGTAACATTGGCAAGAACAAGATCACCCCGAACGAGGATGCCTGGAAGGACTACGAGATCTGCTTCAATGAACTGTTCGATGTAGTCGATTATTTCGTTGTCAATGTGAGCTCTCCCAATACACCAGGACTAAGAGAACTGCAAGAAAAAGATTCATTGCTGAAGATCCTGTCGACCCTCCAACAAAACAACCAACAAAGAAAACATCCCAAACCACTGCTGCTAAAGATTGCTCCTGACCTTACGGAGGGACAATTGAAAGATATTGCTGAGATTGCGGAAACAGTACAACTATCAGGACTGGTTTCAAGCAACACCACCATCTCCAGGGAAAAACTTTCCAAGCCCTCCCAACAAAAAGCGGAAACCATTGGTATGGGTGGACTCAGCGGTAAACCCCTCAAAGAGGCGTCAGATGATGTCTTGAAAAAGCTGGTGGCATACACCCGGGGAAAGATTCCCATCATCGCGAGTGGCGGCATTTTCACCGGCAAAGATGCAAAGGACAAGCTTGATCTCGGTGCCGAGCTTGTGCAGGTATGGACAGGATTCATCTATGAAGGCCCGGCTATCGTGAAAAAAATTTGTAAACTACTCAATTCAACATCATGACTCATTTGCTTACAGCAGACTCCATTATCAGTCTTATTACTCTTGCCCTGCTGGAAATTGTATTGGGCATCGACAATGTGATCTTTGTTTCGATCCTCATGGGCCGACTGAAACAGAACGACAAACTGAAGGCACGCCGGCTCTGGATGGCGCTGGGTATCACTGTAAGGATATCTCTGCTGCTGGCTTTGGGTTGGCTCGTAGCCAATGGAAACAGGGAGCTGTTCGGACTGGATATCAGCGGTACACATTACGGATTCAACCTCCGTAATATGATACTCTTCGGCGGTGGACTCTTCCTGCTCTACAAAACCGTTAAGGAAATACACGGGAAACTGGAGGGGGAAGATCACCTGACAGCAGATGGTAAAAAAGCAGAAGCATCCTTCGCCAGCATCATCGCCCAAATCATACTGATCGATATGATCTTTTCTTTCGACAGCATCATTACCGCAGTAGGCATGGCCAAGCATGTGGAAGTAATGATCATTGCCGTGGTCATCGCCATGATCATCATGTTCTTCTTCTCAGAAAAAATATCATCCTTCATTCATAAACATCCCACATTGAAAATGTTGGCATTGGCCTTCCTATTGATGGTTGGCTTCAGCCTTTTCTTCGAGGGACTGCAACCTATCCACGGAAGCCATATCGAAAAAGGATACATCTATTTTGCCATGGCTTTCTCCTTCGGTGTTGAACTGCTGAACATGCGCATGATCAGGAAATCAAAAACCAAACCGATAGAACTTTACGAACCCGTTCTTAAAGAGGAAAACGAATAATTATTGACTGATCAAAACAGCTCCAACAATACCTGCGGTTTCTGTCCGTAGTCGGGTATTGCCCAATGTCACTGGTTGAAATCCTTTAGTCTGAGCTTTTTCAAGTTCTTCCGGAGAAAAATCGCCTTCGGGACCAATCAATAAAACTTGATCACCAGTAAGATTTTTCAACTGCTTTTTCTCTCCTTCCATGCAATGTGCGATGGATTTGTTTCCTTTAAAATTCATCTCAATCAATGAAGGGAATGAAATAGGTTCATGCAAGCGGGGGAAATGAAACCTTCCGGACTGCATGGAGGCACTGACCAGGATTTGCCAGAACCGATCAACCCTGAAATGCTGTCGCTCTGTACGTTCTGCCAACAAGGGATAAAATGAGGTGATGCCGATCTCCGTTGCTTTCTCCAGCATCCATTCAAACCGGGCAGTATTTTTGAGCAGCGAAATGGCCAATATAAGTTCTCTTACCGGTGGCTCATGTTTTCGAATATTCAACCTCCTGAGGTCAAGTTGTTTTTTATCAGCTCTTATAATTTCTGCCTCCAATTCTAGTCCCACCCCATCTGTGAGCAGAATTTTTTCGCCCAGCTGCATGCGTAAAACTGTAACCACATGCCGACGGGTTTCTTCCGATGTGGTCAGCACACTTTCTGTTGCATCAAGATTTTCCTGATAAAAAAGAGGAAGGTCATTCATGCTATAAAATGTTCAGCTAGAAGGGTGTGTCTTCCATATCACCATTGGAACCATCGTTCATTCTGCTGCCTTTCTGAATGAACAGTCTGGCGCCTTCATCATCAGAAACCGGCCTCCAGCTTCCCCCCTCAGGGAAAGGCGAGGGCTTGCTGAAATGATCCACGCTTTCATGTTCTTCGAATTTCTGAATGTACAATTTAGCCTTGAGCCTGATATTTTCCAGTGAGCCATTTCTATGCTTGGCGATCTTCACGTAAACATCACCCTTGGTATCCTCGCCATTTTCATTGGTGGTCAGATCATAGTAATCCGGCCTGTAAAGGAACATAACCATGTCTGCATCCTGTTCAATGGCACCGGATTCTCGGAGATCTGAAAGCTGTGGAATTTTTTGGTTCTCTTTTCTTTTCTCCACTTCACGACTCAGCTGACTGAGTGCAATTATGGGCACCTGTAATTCTTTTGCCAGCTGTTTGAGATTTCGCGAAATAGTAGAGATCTCCTGTTCACGATTGGAGTTTCTGTTCTCACTGGATCCACTCATGAGCTGCAGATAGTCGATGATGATGAGTCCGACATTGTGCAAACTCTTCAATCTGCGACATTTGGCCCTCAGTTCAAAAATGTTGAGTGCGGCAGAATCATCGATGAACATCTTGGCATTGGTCAGCGGCTCAATTCCTTTCTTGTACAATTGTTGCATCTCATGATCTTCCATCCTTCCCCTTGATATTTTCTCCAGCCAGATCTCACTCTCAGCAGAAAGGATACGCTGTACCAGCTGTCCTGAACTCATCTCCAGGCTGAATACCGCAACAGAAGTGGGTTTGGTGGGATGCATGGCAGCATTTCTTGCGAGGTTCAGCGCGAAAGCAGTTTTACCCACTGAGGGTCTAGCAGCGAGGATGATCAGATCAGATTTTTGCCACCCGTATGTCACTTTATCCAGTGAAGGGAATCCTGATGGAACACCCGTGATATCTTCGTTCCTTGCCCTCATCTCATCGATGCGATTGAGTGTATCCATCACACTTTTGCCGAGAGTGTCAAATTCTTTTTTGAGCTGATCATTGGCTATCTCAAACAACTTCTGCTCGGCACTGTCTAACAGATCAAATACATCTGTGGAGTCATCATATGCGTCGGTGATGATCTCACTGCTGATGCGGATCAGTTCGCGTTGGATGAATTTTTCCTGTACGATCCTGGCATGGGCTTCAATATTGGCTGCTGAAACCACTGCATTGGTAAGTTTTGAAATATAATAGGGGCCGCCCACCTGATCCAACATCTCCATTGCCTTCAATTCTTCCACCACTGTGAGAAGATCTATAGGCTTGCTGTCTTGATTCAATCTCACCATCGCCCTGAATATCTGCTGATGGGCCTCAACGTAAAAGCATTCAGATTTAAGGATGTTGACCACAATATCAAAAGCCGCACGTTCCAGCATCACGGCACCCAGAACCGCTTCTTCCAGTTCTCTCGATTGAGGGGGTATTTTGCCATAGGCCATGGCATTGAAATCCGTAGTTGTTTTTCTCCTGTTGCGCCTGTCTCTGTTCAGATTCGTCTGTTCCATTTTCAAAATTTATGCCTTACGAGAGAAAACAATATCTCCAACGGCGAATATAACAAGCATTCGGGAAGCAGTAGAGATTTTAAAAAAACATTAATAATCACAGGGAATGAACATGTCTGTACACATTTTTGGGGGGTTATTAACAATGGAGTTAGAGTAATCAACAACGCGGGTTGAAGAGGTTGAAGGGGTTGAGGAGGTTGAAGAAATATTCGTTTCAACTCCTTCAACCCCTTCAACCTCTTCAACCCACTCAACTTCCCTCAACATTTGTATTTATCTTTGCCCCATGACAATTTCGTACAAATGGCTGATGGATTATTTTGCTGAACCCATCGCCCATGACAAGCTGGCTGCGATCCTGAATGCAATTGGACTGGAAGTGGAATCATATGAGGAATATCATGAAATCAAGGGGGGATTGGTAGGATTGATCACAGGTGAAGTGCTGACAGTAGAAAAACATCCCAACGCCGACAGGCTTTCTGTTACAACCGTGGATATCGGTGGCGATTCTCCCCTTCAGATCGTGTGTGGTGCTCCTAATGTGGCA
>Ga0315900_10002361_pt1 | contig 28942 bp, 27 predicted proteins | sample LakEriMetagenome_FD_203521 | JGI IMG/M metagenome (GOLD analysis project Ga0315900, IMG submission 203521) | Freshwater fungal communities from buoy surface, Lake Erie, Ohio, United States - Buoy 12 MA114 | ecosystem: Environmental > Aquatic > Freshwater > Lake > Lake biofilm | place: USA: Lake...
GATCGAGCCGCTCCAGGAGCCAGTCGGGATCGATGCCCCGAAACCGCAGCGACATGATGTTCGACAGCCACGCCATCCACTGCTTCCAGATCCGCTGCCGCCGCCGCTCGAAGAGCTGCGGCCCCTGCCCCGGCCGGTCGCCGATCACGAGGCCCGAGCGGTGGAGCGTGGCCACGAACCGGGCCAGCTCCTCGACGGTGATCCGCCGCGGCGGGAAGCGGGCCTCGAACCGCTCCTTGAGCGCCTCCAGGCTTGTCTTGCCGTCGAGCATGTCGAGGAGCGCGTATTCCTCGGGCCGAAACCGAAAATACGCCAGCGCGATCGGGTCCTTGACCACCCACCAGGCCTGCCCCTGATGGACCTGCCGGTTCACGACCAGGTCGCCGCGGCGGCGGAGCGACACCGGCCGGGTCGTGCTCGCACGGAAGGCGTCGGCCGTGGCCATCAGCTCCCCGGCCGTTCCCGGCGGACCGGCGGCAGCGGCGGCTGGCCGGCGTGGACGGTCATGCGGGCGGTCTTGCCCGGCCGCAGCAGCCACTGCTTGGACGGCTCGGCCCGGCGGTTCTCCACCTCGGCCACGACCCGGTAGTCGCCGCCGCTCTCATCGAGCGGACTGACGAACACCATCCGCCCCGTGAAGGTCTCGCGGCGGTCGCCGGCGAGCACTACGTCCACCGTCACCGGCCGGTCGCGGACCTGCTCGGGATCCCACTTGGCGGCGTCGACGTAGCCCTCGACCTTGAGCTTGTCGGTGCGGACGACACGGGCCAGCGGGTCGCCCGGCTGCATCCACTCCCCCTGGTGCGGGAAGACCTGCACCACGACGCCGTCGAGCGGCGACTTGAGCAGCCGGCGTTCGATGCCGTTCTCGGCGGCCTCGACCTCGACCCCCTTGGAGGCGGCGGCCAGGGCCGCGAGCCTGCGTTCCAGGTTCGCCTGCTCGATCTGCAGGTCGGTCTTCTGCGCCTCCAGCTTGAGCCGGTCGCGCTCCACCTCGGTGACCGAGCCCGGCGACTGCTTATGGGCGTTTTCCGCCTTCTCCCAGGCCTTGAAGGCAACCTCCTTGGCCTTCTGCGAATACCGCACGTCGACGTCGCTTTCCGCCTTGGCTATGGCCTGGTCGTGCTCGGCCTGGGCCTTGCGCTTCTCCATCTGCGGCTGGTTGTCGTCGATCTTCGCGATCACGTCGCCCTTGGCGATGGCGTCGCCCTCGCGGACGGGCAGCTCCACGAGCACGCCCGCCTCGCGGGCCGGCACCTTGGCCTCGTCGATCAGCGACACCAGGCACCGCTCCAGCACGGGATCCCCGTCGGCCGCCCACGCCGCGGCCCCCGCCGCGAGCACCACCGCCACCGCCAGCCACATGCTTCGCATCGCCCGCCTCCCTCTCACCACAGCCGGAAGAAGACCTGCGTCTGAATGAACGACAGCAGGTCGTGGAACCACACATAGCCCAGCGGCCGCTTGCCGCAGGCGATCCGGGCCGTGACGCTCGCCCCGGCCCCGAGCTCCTCCTTCTCGTGCCGCTCCGGATCGATCGTCACGCGCACGAGCACGGTGTTGCCCTGCTCGCCGCGGACCTCCGCCTGCTCGTGGATCTCCTTCACGGTGCCGTGGTGCCGCGTGCCGGGATCGGTGGCCAGGATGTAGTCAACCTTCAATTCCCGGCCGGCCTTGCGGGCCTCGGCCGCCGCCCGATTGACGTGGCCGAGCCGGTCGTCGGGCATGTGGATCTCCAGCTCCCAGGGGCCGGTCTTGTCGGCCACGCTCATCAGCGACTGCCCCTTTTCCACCGGCCGCAAGAGGAGCCGGTCGCGGACCTGCCAGGTGACGATCACGCCGTCGATCGGGCTGCGGACGTCGAGGTCGCGGGTCTTCGCCTCGTAGATCCGCAGCTGGTTGTCGTAGCTGGCGATCTCGCGGTCGAGCTGGGCGCGGCGGCCGGCGAGCTGGTTGCGCTCCTCGGGGGTGATCTTCTTGTCTTCCAGGAGCCGCCGCTTCGTCGATTCGAGCTGCTCGAGCGAGCTCAGCTTCCGCCCCTTCACGTCCTCGATCGCCACGTCGAGCTCCGTGTTGCGCAGGGCGGCGAGCAGCTGGCCCTGCTGCACCGCGGCACCGTGCTCGAGGCCCGGCTCCAGCCGCTCCACCACGCCGTCGATGCCGGCGAACACGTCGCGACGGTGGACCGGCTCGAGCGTGCCCTTCCCTTCCAGCCGCAGCTCGGCGGGCACGAAGACGAGCGCCGCCAGGGCCGCCAGCGCCGCCAGGCCCGCCCCCACCGTGCGCGGCAGGTTGCGGGCGGTCGTCAGCACCCGCGACTTGCCGGCCAGATTGAGGAGCGGATAGAGCGGCAGGCTCGTGTGGGCCAGGGCGTTGGACAGGGCCACCTTGCCGTGCTCGGCCACGAGGTCCACACGGGCGCGGCGGCCGGCATCGACCGCCGCCGACTGAAACCATTCGGCGACCAGCGCCCCGATCGGCTCGGGGGTCGCCCGCGGCGCCGCCTCGGCCTTGGCCACGGCCACGGCGTCCACGCCCCCCGGCTTGACCACGGGCGTGGGCCGCGGCTTCTCCAGCGGGATCACCGCGAGGGCCGTGGCATGCGACTCGTCGATGTAGTGCTCCAGCTCCTCCTCGATCTGCGGCGGCAGCTCGCGGGACGGATCGGGATGCCAGAGCGGGTCGCCCGCCTTGGCCACCACACGCACCAACGCCTCGATTGCCTGCACCGCGGAGGCCCGCCGCTCGACCGACTCCTGGCCGCTCACCGCCTCCAGCCGCAGCTTCCGCCGCCGCTTCACGATCACGCTCACGCGGTCGCAGCCGATGATCCGCCGCGCCTCGTTGGCGAGCACGAACGCCGTGGCGATCGGATCGAGCGACTCGTGGACGGCGCGGCTGAACCGCTCCACCTGGGCCAGCGCCGTCTGCTGGGCGTCGAGGGCCACCAACTGCCGCCGCTCGAGGTAGGCGTTGGCCACGCCGCCGAGCTGTTCGAGGAAGCGGAGAAAACCCCGCTGCACGTCGTCGGCGTTGGGGTGGTGGAAGACCTCGATCAGCCCGGCCCGGTTGCCGTTCTTGTCGAGCGGCACGGCGATCACGAGCAGGTCGGTGGCGTTGGTGGCCAGCGTGGAGCCGTCGGCCCCGGTGACCTCGGCCCGCGGCGGCACGAGCAGGCCGGCCGGCGCGCCGAGCAGCGACTGCACGAGGCCGTTGTGGGCCTCCTGGGCTTCCGGGGTGCCGGCGATGCCGACCCGATCGACGCCCGCGTGGCACACCGGCTCCACGCGGCCCGACTCACCCACGAGCCAGACCAGCCCCCCGACGGCCTCCATCGCCGTGAGGGCACGGTCGAGGAGGCCGCTGAAGAAGTCGCCCTCGGAGGCGTCGCCGGCCGCCATCCGCTCCACCTCGGCGATGACCGCGAGGATCTGCGAACGGGCCCGCTCGACCTCGAGGGCTTCTTCGGTGGTGCTCATGCCGGGGGGGCTCCCGCCGCCTCGCTTCAAGCCTTGGCGGGATTCTGGTGCACGACCCGCTTCTGCACGTCGGTCTCGAGCAAGCCGAAGGCCTGCTCATGCCGCTGCACCGCCATCACCAGGGCCGCGGCCAGCCGCTTGGCCGTGAAGAAGTTGACGATGATCCGCTGCGTGAGCTGAATCGTTTCGGGGGCCGTCCCGCCGACCTGCTTGTTGAGGCCGAAGTCGACGATCAGCTCCTCCGGCGTGCCGGTCACGCGGCAGAAGTTGGCGTAGGTGGCGACGATGTGCGACTCGTCAACGGGCACCTGCATCGACTCGGGGGCGGGCTTGTCGGCCATGGGCTGAATCTCCGGAGAGGAAAGGTAGCAAAACCGCCGGTGGATCACCGGGGAGGCGGCAAGTGTATCCCCGCTCATCCGCGGGGACCACTCCGGCCTCAACGCGCCCCATGGCGTCGCAGCCAGGCCGGGGACACGAACCGTCGCAGCAGCGAGCGAAACAACCGCTCGGCGTCGCGGTGCCAGGCGGTGTCGCCCCCCGGCGGGCCGGGCTCGAGGCCGCCGAATCGCAGCCGGCAGGGCCAGCCGCGGGCCGCGGCGACGGCGTCGAACCGCTCGGCGATCCGCAGTGTCCAGGCCGCGCCGAGGGTTTCGCGGAGTGCGAGATAGGGAGGGTCGATCCGGGCCGCGAGCGAATCGCCGCGGCGGGCAGGGGCGTGCCATACCGCCAGGGCCGACTGCACCGCCGCCACCGCCGCGCCGATGCCGATGAGCAGGCAGCCGACCATGTCGGCCAGCGGGTCCTGCTCCGGCCCAGTCACGGTGACCGGCAAAAAATCCCGCAGCAAGATGCCCTGACCGGCGGAGACGAGCGTGGCGGCGGCGCCGTGCCGCGTGGCCACGAAGTTCAACCAGCCGACCGCCACGAGCACCAGCAAGAATCCCCGGCCGAGGAGGTGCACGTCGGGAAACGTGCCGGGCCGTACGAGCGTGGCGGCGACGGCCGGCAGCGCGAGCACGACGGCGAGGGTGGCGACGATGAATTGCCAGACGCCATGCTGCGGCCGCTTCGCCCCCAAGAGCGCCATCGCGGGGCAGACCGAAAGCGCCACCGCCACGAGCCGCACCGCCGCGGCCGCCGCCGGATCGACGAGCCCGCCGGCCGCCCGCGCGGCCATCTCGCCGGCCAGCGCCGCGGCCGCCGCCACGCCCCACGCCGCCGCCGGAACAGCCGTCGAGCCACGCACCAGCCAGGCGCCAACCGCGGCGCACGCGGCCGCTACGGCCGCGGCGACGGAGGCGATCACGAGGCAGTTTTCCGGGGCTGGCATTCGCGAAAGCCTACCGTGCGGTTCGAGACATCGAATCCGGTCTGTGGCTCCACGACCCGGATTCGCAAGCCTGGAGGCTTGCGCCACGGGATGGCTGTCGCTGACCGCCGTGCCGCTCCCCCTGTAGCGGCGGTCTCCGACCGTCGAATCCGGCCCGTGGCTCCACGACCCGCATTCGCAAGCCTGGAGGCTTGCGCCACGTGGCGCGGCGGTCTTTGATCATCTCGCCCGGTTGCCGGGGGCTTTTTGTGGATCACGCGGCAAGAAGCCCCGGGTGGAAACCCGGGGACTCCGGGCACGAAAACCACCCCATTCTCCAGTCGCATCGGTCGTGCCGTTTAGGCAGCATCGGCAAGAAACGGTCGCCCGTGGAGCAACGGCCTTCCGATGGAAATCCTGTGCGGTTGGACACCCGCCGCGGCCCCAGGACCCCCGCCCAGCATGCTCCGCTCCGCCTCTGCCCATCGGCTGGCCAACGCCGGTTTCCGCGCGGCCCTCGCCACCCTGCTCCTGGCGGGCCTCGCCTCGGAATGCCTCGCGATCGAGATGTTCACGTTCTTCGGCGACGGCAGCCGCATCGGCCTGCCGAGCCTGGAGGTGCCGGTCGAGGCCTATCCCGGCATCCCGCTCCGCAGCGATCGCCTTCGGGCCCGCCGCGCGGCGCGCCGGCAGGCCACACCAGAAGCCACCGCGATGCCCGGCCAGCCGGCCCTGCCCCGCGGGATCACGATCCGCGAAATGCCGGCCACGCAACCTCCCATGCCGCGGCCCGCGCCGCGGATGCAGCCGACGAGCCGAAAGCCGACCGCCGCTCCGATCGCTCCGGCGCCGGAGGATCTCATGCCCGAACTCGTGCGGCCGCCGCTGGCGGAGTGACCGGCAGCACGAGTCGGTGGTCCGCGGCGGCGCGGCTGATGCGGTCATGCAAACGCCGCTGCCACTACCGTGGCGCAAGCCTCCAGGCTTGCGAATCCGGGTCGGGGAGCCACAGGCCCGATTCGACGGTCAGAGACCGCCGCTCCAGGGGAGGGCACGGCGGTCAGCGACAGCCATCCCGTGGCGCAAGCCTCCAGGCTTGCGAATCCGGGTCGGGGAGCCACAGGCCGGATTCGACGGTCGGAGACCGCCGCTACAGGGGGAAGGGTCGTCGTTGCTGCGTGTTTCTGCACACGTGCCCTTGAAGCCCGAGGCGTGAGCCGAGGGAATGCGGATGGCCGCACGGGAAGCGACGCGGATTCCCTCAGCTCACGCTTCGGGCTTCCAAGCAACCAGGCACGACGGTCAGAGACCGCCGCTCCAGGGGAGGGCACGGCGGTCAGCGACAGCCATCCCGTGGCGCAAGCCTCCAGGCTTGCGAATCCGGGTCGGGGAGCCACAGGCCGGATTCGACGGTCAGAGACCGCCGCTCCAGGGGAGGGCACGACGGTCGGAGACCGCCGCTCCAGGGAAACACCGCTGGCGGAGTGACTGACACCACGGGCCGGGGATTTTGGCCCGAGGTCAGCCGCCGCCGGCTTCCTTCTTGAGCTTGGCGAGCAGATCGACCGCGTCGGGCCGGGTGGCGAACATCGGCTCGTTCCCCAGCACCTCCTCGAGGATCTTGCGGGCACGATCCTTCTCGCCGCGGTCGGCAAGCAGCTTCGCCACGTAGTAGGCGCCGTCTGTCGTGAGGGCGTTGTTGCGGGAGATCTGCTCGAGGATCTTCTCGGCGTCCTCGCGGCGGCCGCGCTTGTAATACACCCAGGCGAGCGTGGTCAGGGCGTTGACCTGCTGCGGCGAGTTCTCGCGGTACATCGCCACGTTGGCCTCCGCCATCTCGGTGGCCCGCTGCCGGGCGGCCTCGTCGTCCGACTCGATGAGCACCAGTGCCAGCGAGTTGCTCGCCGAGAAGTTGCCCGGCGACTGCACGTGGGCTTCGTTGAAGAACCTCTCGGCCGTCTTGTAGTCGCGGGCCACCCGGGCGATCGCCCCGCGCACGATCTTGCCGTCGAGACTCTTGGGGTCGATCTTGAGGGCGTTGTCAGCGGTGGCCTTGGCGGTCTCGAGCTCGTTCTGCCCCAGGTACCACTGGGCGGAGGCGAGGAGCACGCCGGGATCGCTCGGCGCGGCCTTGATGGCGGCCTCGATCAGCTTCTTGGCGGTGTCGCGTTTCTTGGCCTCGTCATAGAGGCGGGCCAGGGCGAGCTCCGGCTGCACGGCCTTTTCATCGAGCTTGCGGGCCTCCTTGAACTGGGCGAGCGACTCCTGCTCCTTGCCCAGGTTGAAGAGCACGATGCCCATCCGCTGGCGGGCGCTGGCGTTGTCGGGGTCGAGGTCGAGCCAGCCCTGGAGGTGCTTCTGCGCCTGCTCCCACAGCCTGCGGGCCTCGGCCACCGCCGCGCTGCCGGCATGGCAGCGGATGTCGAAGTCGCGCTTCCGCTTGGCGTTCTCCGTGAAGGCGGCCGTGAGCGCGGTGGCCTTCTCGAAGAGCACCGCCGCGTCGGTGATCCGCCGATCCTGGAAGGCGAGATCGCCGAGCATGAGATACGGCTCGGGATCGGCGGCGAACTTGACCGCCGTGTCCTCCAGTTCGCCGCGGGCGGGGCCGAGCTGATTGACGCTCAGCCACAGCGTGGCCATCATCACGCCCGGCGGGGGCAGCTTGGCGTTGTTGCTCCTGGCCCGCTCGAGAACCGCACGGCAGCCATCGATGTCGCGGTCACGAAACCGGCTGATCGCGTTGTTGATTTCCTTGTTCTGACTGTCGTCAGAAACCGCCTTGCCGATCAGCGTCTGGGCGGTCACCTGGGCGTGCGCCACGCCCCCCCGCACGGCCGCGAAGCCGACGACGAGCAGGCAGGCCCAGCCGCGGACGGCACCGATCGTCGAACGCATGTCCATGCTGAAACACTCCCGCTCCAGAAGAGGCGAACAACCCCACGCACCGACGATTTGATACTGTATCGCAGCCGCGGAGGCCTTTCCACCGCACGCGGAAAGGGCCGATCTCGATGATGATCCTGGGCGCCGTGTATGAGCGGGAGATGAAGGTCGCCCCGCGGAGCCGCGGACTGTTCGTGGCCCGCGCGGTCTACTGCGGCGCCCTGCTGGGGATCGTGGCGACCTGCTGGCTCGTCGTGACCGGCTCCCAGACGGTGGCGACGGTGGGCGACACGGCCCGGTTCGGGGCCACGCTGATGCGGATCCTGGCGCCGCTGCAGCTCGTGCTGGCGATGCTCGCCGCCGCCCTCACGACCGTGCTCGCAGTGGGCGTGGAGAAGGATCGCCGCACCCTGGAACTGCTGCTGGTGAGCCGCCTCTCCGACGCGCAGCTCGTGCTCGGCAAGCTGGCCGGCAGCCTGCTGCAGGTGCTGCTGCTGCTCTTCGCAGCCGTGCCGATCTTCGCCCTGGCCGGCCTCTTCGGGGGCGTGGAGCCGGCCCAACTCGGCCGGCTGTTCCTCGCCACGACGGCCGCCGCGGTGGCGACCGCGAGCGTGGCCAACGCCGTCGCCTTTTGGAAGGACACGACGTTTCAGGCGCTGGCGATCACCGCCTTCGTGCTCGCCGCCTGGACGGCCGCGGGCGAGGCGGCGACGGCCCGGTTCGGCGCCGCCGCGGGAGCGGCCGCATCGCCGGCGCGGGCGATCTTCGCGGCGCTCGCACCAGACGGCGGGCCCATGCTGGCGCCGTTCCTGGGCGTCTGCGGCGGCGTGTTCGCCGCGAGCACCGGAGCGGCCGTCGCGTTCATGCGCCGCTGGAACACCGCCCAGGAGGTTCGCCGCCGCGGCGGCGCGGATGCTGCGGCCGCGACTCCCGGTGCGCGGTCTTCCCGCCGTGGCTGGTTCACCCGCCGCGACGTCTGGCCCAACCCCGTCCTGTGGCGCGAGGTCTGCACGCGGGCTCATGGCCGCGCCATGCCGGTGGTGCGGCTGGCGTGGCTGCTGCTGTTCGCCGTCGCGGTCGCGGGCGTGGCGGCCGAGGCCCGCGCGGCCCGGCCCGACCGGCTCGCCACGGCGGTGGCCGTGGTGCCCATGGCTCTGGCCAGCCTGCTGGCCGTGACGGCCATGGCCGTCACGAGCGTGACGACCGAGCGCGACCGGGGCACGTTCGACCTCCTGCTGGTCAGCGACCTCGAGCCGGCGGAGTTCGTGTGGGGCAAGCTGTGGGGCGTGCTGCTGGCGGCCCGCGAGATCGTGCTCCTGCCGTTGGCCCTGTGCGGCGCGCTCGTCGCCGTGGGTGTGGCCACGCCCGAGCACGGCCTGTACCTCGCCGTCGGCCTCGCGGTGCTGCTGTTCTTCGCCGCCGTGCTCGGCCTCTACGCCGGCCTCTCCCATCCCGTTTCCCGCCAGGCGATCGCGGTCGCCCTCGGCACGGTGGCCTTCCTGTTCGTGGGCGTCGCCACGGCGATGCGGATCATGGTGGCCTTCGGGGCGAGCTTCGAGCTGCAGCTGGCGCCCTTCCTGGCGGTGATCGTGGGGGGCGCGATCGGGCTCTACGCCGCACTCTCCGCCCGCAATCCCTCGCCGGCCGTCGGCTGGGCCTCGGCCCTGCTGCCGGCACTGACCTTCGTGGCCCTGACGGGCTTCCTGCAGGGCAGCACGCTGCAGGTGTTTCTCGTGGTCTGCGTCGCCTACGGCTTCGCGACGCTCGCGCTGCTCGTGCCCGCCATCGGTGCCTTCGACCTGCTCACCGGCCGGACCACCACCGGCACGTGAATCAGCCCCAGCGGTCGTGCCTCGCAGGCCGTCTGCATCAGCGCCGCGGGGCGGCGGGCTCGGCGGCGACGGCGGTCGGCGGTCGCGTGCCCTGCTCGAGCGCCGCGAGCCGCGCCTCGGCCTCGGGCGGCGCGTTGCCCTTGGCGACCGCCCGCCGATAACTGTCGACCGCGTCGGCCGTGCGGCCGAGCGATTCCTGGGCCAGGCCCTCGAGCACGAGCACGTCGGCCGGCGTCTGGTTGGGACCGTACTGCTCGCCGAGGATGGCGAGCGTGGCCAGGGCCCGCTGCGAGCGGCCGAGCCGCCGGTAGGCCTCCGCCGTGTCGCGCAGCGTCGCGTGGTCATTGGGAGCCAGCGCGAGGGCGCGGTGGTAGTCGGCAAGCGCCTGCTCGGCCTGGCCGCGGGCCATCGCCACCTGGCCACGCAGCCGCCAGGCATCGGCCGACCGCGGCGCCATCCGCACGGCATCGCGGGCCAGCCGGTCGGCATCCTCGAGCAGCCCGAGCTCCATGTACATTCGCCCGCCGTCGATCGAGAGGCCGACGTCACCGGGCGAGAGTTTGAGCGCCGCGGCGATCTGGCCGACGGCCTCCATCCGCTCGCCGCGCTTCCAGAGCACGTCGGCATAGTGCCGGCGGGCGTCGATGTCGAGCGGGCAGCTCTTCACGGCCCGTTCGAGCAGCCCCTCGGCCTGCACCAGATCATTGCGGTCGACCGCCGAGAGGCCCTCGTTGCACAGCCGCCGCGCGTCGGCGAGCTCCGGCGGCACGGGGTCGCGACGCTGCACCAACCGACAGCCGGCGCCGAAGCCCACGGCGAGAATCACGACGAGGGCCGAACGCATCGACATGGCAGCGGTTCACCGCACGGGGAAGGCCGCCGGACTGTAGGGAACGGCTGCGGCTGGTGCCACAGAGCCTGCGGCCGGCCGCTGCCGGGGGTGAGGCAAGATGGACAGCGGCCACGTCCCCCTGGCTTGCCACGGCTGCCATGTCCGCGGCATCCGGCCTTGGCGCCGACAGTGGGCCCCGCATACAGCGTCCTCTTCGGCCGCCAGCGCACGCCTGCAGCGTGCGTCACCCCCGGCCGGGAGGTGCTGCGACGTGACACGCTGGCTGCGGGCATACCGGCACGCATCGGCCTGCATGCTGGCCGCGGCCGTCGCCGGCTGCGAAGTCCGCGATGAACTCGCGGTCCCGCCGGCGGCGGATTGGCCGGCCAGGCCCGTGATCGACGCCCGACCGCTGTTTCCGGCTGCTGCAGCGCCGCCCACGGCCGTGGAATACGTCGCGGGCTACGAGTCTGGCCTGCGCCGGGCGGCCGAGGACGGCCGGCCGCTGCTGATGGTGTTCCGCGGCTCGTGGTGCCGGTGGAGCGCCGAACTCACCCATGGAACGCTCGCCGACCCGCGGATCGTGGCCGCCTCTCGGCAGTTCGTCTGCGTGGCAGTGGACGCCGACCGCGACGCCGCCACCTGCCGCCGGTTCGCCGTCGACCGCTTCCCCACGGTGCTGTTGCTCGACGCCGCCGGCACCGAGCGGTTTCGAGTGACCGGCTCGACCGCCGCCGGGCTGGCCGACGCCATGGCCGAGCTGCTCGCCGCCCCGACCGCACGCGGTCGCATGGCCGCAGACAATCCCACCACCACCCGGTGACGCTGCTCCGGTCAGCAGACTGTGGCACAAGCCTGCCCGAGCAGGATGCGCTGGCCATCGACCCAGGAAACCCACGGCGTTTCCTGCGGTCGATCAATTGGAAAAAGGCCATGGATGGCTTTTTCCACGGACTGCTAGGATGCCGATCGCGGCCCGACCGCACCATTCATCTCGGAACGGAAAGCGTGTCGCAGCCCTCCCCGCCCCCAGCCCAACAGGAACGGAAGTTTCACGCCTATCCGTGGTGGAGCCCGCGGTTCTGGCACGGCATGCCGCTGGGAGTGTGGCTGCCGCTGGTGGCCGAGCACGGCGGCCGCGCGGCGCTGTCCAAGTGGGGCCTGATGGCCACGATCTCGACCGCCGCGGCCTTCAACTCGCTCTGCGAGCCCTTCAGCGAGGCCCGCTTCCGCCGCCGGCTGCGGAACGTCCCGGCCACTCCGCCCCCCCTGTTCATCATCGGCCACTGGCGCAGCGGGACCACGCTCCTCCACGAACTGGCGATGCTCGACGACCGCTTCTGCTGCCCGAACACCTACCAGTGCCTCGCGCCCGGCCACTTCCTCCTCACCGAGGACGCGCTCACGGCGGCGCTCGCCTGGATCATGCCGGCGAAGCGGCCGATGGACGACGTCGCCGCCGGCTTCGACCGCCCGCAGGAGGATGAGTTCGCCCTCATGAACCTCGGCGCGCCGTCCCCCTACCGCCGGATGGCCTTTCCGGTCACGAGCCGGGACGTGCCGGAGGCGCTCGACCTGGAGAAGCTGCCGCCGGCGGACCGCGACCGCTGGCGGCGCACGCTGCGGCGGTTCCTGGCCATGCTCGCCGTCCGCGACCCGCGCCGGCCGGTGCTCAAGAGCCCGCCGCACACGGCGCGGGTCGGCATGCTGGCGGAGATGTTTCCGGAGGCAAGGTTCCTGCACATCGTCCGCGACCCGTTCGTCGTCTTCCCCTCGACACTGCGGCTCTGGCGGTCGCTGCACGAAGTGCAGGCGCTGCAGGTGGACGACGGCGCGGCACTCGAGCGGTATGCGTTCGCCGCCTTCGAGGAGATGTACGCCGCCTTCGACCGCGATCGCCCACGACTCGGGCCGGATCGGCTCCACGAGCTGCGCTACGAGGACCTCGTCGCCGACCCGGTGGGCCGATTGGCCGAGGCCTACGCGCGGCTCGACCTCGGCGGCTTCGACCGCGTGCGGCCGGCGCTCGAGGCCCAGGCGCGGTCCATGAAGCAGTATCGAAAGAACACGTTCCGCCACGACCCGCGGCTCGTCGAGGAGATCGGCCGCCGCTGCCGGTTCTTCATCGACCGCTACGGCTACGAGGCCCCGCCCGCGACGGCGTGAAGAGCGGCGGTCATGTGGGCTGGCGGCGGCGCTGCTGCAGGAGCCTGACCTTCGGGTCGGCCTGCATGCTCTTGGCCTCGTCGGCGAACTCCTGCGGCGTCATGCGGATGCGGCGCTCGAACCGCAGCCGGGCGAGGCCCCACTGCGCCACGGCCACGGCGGCAGCCGTCACCACGAGGGCCAGCAGCACGTGACACGCGGCGGCCCAGGCCTGCGGTCCGGCGGCCGGCACGGCGGACGAGGTGAAGAGGGCGACGAGCGGCCTCGATGCGAGGGTCGCGGCCGCGACGAGGGCGGCGAGCCCGCAGCCACCGCCGCCGACCGCTGCGAGCGTGGCCCCCGAGAAGATCCGCCGCAGTCCGGCGAATGGATCGATCCGCTGCAGGTCGGGTGCGACGCGGCCCGACTCCCACGAGAGGCCGTCGAGGATGAACCGCACGGCCAGCGAGGCGCCGGCGCCGGCCAGCACGAGTCCGATCGAGGGCAGGAGGATCGCGGCGGGCGCCATCGCGGTCCATTCGATCGATGCAGCCCGCGGCGCCATGCCCGCGCGGATCGCGTCGCGGACCATGTCGACGGCGGCCGGAAGCGTGGCCCGGCCCCAGGCGGGCAGCAGCAGCAGCGTGGTGGCCGCGCCGGCGGCCCAGGCAGGCAGCGCGGCGACGGGCATCATCCCGGCGCGGCGGGCAGCCTCGCGCCGGCGTGGCGTGGCGGGCAACGTGCGGTCGGCGGCGTCAGCCATCGGTCAAAAACTCCGGGGCCGAAGCCTGGATCCCGCCGTCCGCGCCGATCCCTTCCACCTGAGCCCGGGCGACGACACCGAAGCCGCCGCCCCAGGTCTCCGCGCCGAGGGCGACGGCGCCGAGGAGCACCAGGGCCGCGAGGGTTTGCAGCATCCCCTGCCCCGGCACGAAGCGGATCGTCCGCAGGCAGACGGTGCTCGCCAGATGGAACACGAGCACGGCCGTGATCGCCGGCAGGGCCAAGGACACGGCCAGCGCGACCGCGGCGCCGGGCAGCGCCATCACGGCGGCGGCAATCCCGGCGGCAAACGTGTCGTCGGCAGGGGTGGCGGCACCGATCGGCAGCGTGCGGACGCCGTCCACGATGCCGGCGACGACGGCCAAATGGCCGCCGGCTGCGAGGAAGCCGCCGAGCCCGAGCCACCGGCACAGCCGCGCCATGCCCGCGGTCTGGGCGTCGCCTTCCGGATCGAAATCATCGGCCCAGGAGAGCCCGGCCACGCTGCCGAGAATGCCCCCCGCCCAAGCCGCGGCCGCAAGGACGATCGCCACGGACAGACCGAAGCCCAGGCCGACCACGGCCTCGCCGGCCACGAGCAGCGGCCAGGGTGAGAGCGGCACGGTGCCGCGGTGCGCCGCGGCCAGCGGCAGGGCGACGGCGGCGAGAAGAATCGCCAGTGCGGCCCGCACGCGGAGCGTGGCCGCGGGAAACACCCCCCCCGTGGCGACCAGCGCGGCCCCGCCCACCCGCGCGAGCACCGCGGCCGCGAGCACCGGTTCAGCCAGCGTCACTTCCAAGGTGTTCACGGGGCACGGACTCTTCGTTCAGGCGGTTTGTCGGGCATCGCGGTGCGGTGTGGTGGGCGGGGCGATTTTTTCACCCGGAGTCCCCGGGCTCCCGCCCGGGGCTTCTTGGAGTGTGGAACTCCTACCCCGAGCATGAAATTGGAGACGATGATCTGTTCTTGGCGTTCCCACTTTTTCGTGACCCGAGTCTTTCATCTCTCCCCGCATCGAGATTCACTATCTCCCGCTCCCGCGGAGAGAGGGCCGGGGTGAGGGTGCTTCCGCAGGCGCACCGGCAGCACCCTCACCCGGCCTGCGGCCGGCCTCTCCCAGAGGGAGAGGCGAAAGGTCACACGAGGACGCTCGCGAAACGTCATTGATTGGATGCTCCCGGTAGGAACCATCAGGCGTGCGCAGTTGCATGAAACATCACGATCAACCATCACGATCAGGGCAGGCGCGTGGGTCGGCGTGAGGATGCGGAGCGTGGCGTGCAGCCGCCAGCGACGCATCCCGAAGGACCGCGAAGCGGCACTCATGCCGCCCGCAAGCCGGGTTGGGCAAGTCGGCGTTTGAGTCTCAACCACGGCGTCACGAGCCGCCCGCCGCCGATCGAAACAACTCCACGAACCGTTCCACCATCCACGGCAGCGACACCACGAGCATCGCCACCATCGCCGCGAGCCGCGGCACGAGCCCGACGATCTGCTCATGCACGCCCGTCGCCGCCTGCACGAGGCCCGCGAGCGTGCCGACCACGAAGCCGACGACGAGCACCGGCGCGATCACGACCATCCCGGAGAGGATCGCCGAGCGGGCGAGTTCGACGAGATCGGTGTCCATCGGCATGATCCACGGTCAGGAGGCGGTGGTCGCGCGGACGCCGTCGAGGAGCGACTGGATGACGAGGGTCCAGCCGTCGGCGGCCACGAACACCAGCAGCTTGAGCGGCAGCGAAACGAGCGTGGGAGGCAGCATCACCAGGCCCGTCGAGACCACGAGCGTGGCCACGAGGAGGTCGAGCACGAGGAACGGCAGCAGGAGGCGGAAGCCGATGGCGAAGGCGGTTTCCAGTTCGCTCACCAGGAAGGCCGGCAGCAGCGTCTCCACAGGCACGTCGTCGTAGGTCGCGACGTTCCGCGGCCCCTCGGGATGGCGGGCCAGGAAGAGCAGCATCGTGTCGCGGTTGCCGGCCTGCTCGATCTGCGCGGCCATCCAGCGCCGGATCGGGAGCGAGCCGCGTTCGGCCGCGGCGGCGGCGGTGATCGCGCCCCGCTGATAGGGCTCCACGCCGTCCCGCCAGGCCTGCTTCCACACCGGCCACATGACCAGCGCCGACAGAAAGATCGCCAGCGAGGCGACGACCTGATTGGAAGGAATCTGCGGCGTACCGAGCCCCTGCCGCAGCAGGCCCAGCACCACCGACATCCGCACGAAGCAGGTCGTCATCAGGAGCACGGCGGGCGCGAGGCTCATGACGCCGACGAGGAGGGCCGAGGGGAGCGCCGTGCCCGGCGACAGGACCGCCAGCAGCCTGCCGAGCCCCGGGTCGGCGTCTGGTTCCGCCGTCGCGCGGGCCGGCGGAGCGGGGATGGGCGCGGCTGCGATGGGGGTGACGGGCAGTTCGGCAGGCGTATTGGCGGCGGCGTCTGCGGCGAGCACCGGCGCGGCGGCCAGCGCCGCGACGAGCAGCACCGCGGCGGTGCCGGCCCGGGGGCCGCGCGGCGGGCGGGCGGCGGCGCGTGGCGGAACCTGCGGCCCGCGGCAGGCGGCCGCGATGCGGTCGGTGGCCTGCGGGTCGGTGATTTCGCCGAGCGTCTGGCAGCCGCTCGACGACACGGCCACGAGCAGCGTCTTCGGGCCGAAGCGGACGATCCGCGCCGCATGCGGTCCGGCCAGCGGTGCCTCGCCGAGCACCTCGAAGACATCCGGCGGCAGGGTGGCGCGGCGCCGGCCCGGCGTGAAGAACCGCATGCCCGCCAGCACGGCGAACGCGGCGGCGATCGCGGCTAGCAGCCTGAAGTCGGTCGCCTGACGGGCGGCGGGAGTCGCCTTGCGGTCCGCTACGCCAGTCGGCAGTGGCACGGGGCCGAGCCGGCCCACGCCGGCCGGTGCGACCTCGACCGTGTGGGTGGCGGGCGTGACCGGCTCCGGGCTCGGGGCCACCGGCGGCTCGGCCCGCAGGCTGGAGCCCACGAACACGATCACGGCGACGGCCACGGCCAACCGAAGTGCGGCGGTCATGCGGCAACCCTGCGCGGAGTCGCGGGCCGTGCGGCAGCGTCGGCGGCGTCGGCCGGCTCGTCGACTCGCGACCAATCGATCCGCGGGTGCCGCCGCCGGGGCCTGTCGTCGAGCCGCGGGGGACGGGCGCCGGCCCGCAGCACGAGCCAGGCGAGCAGCGTCGACGCCACGCCGATGGCGACGAGCCACACCTCACGGGGCACGTCGCCGGGCCGGCCGCCGGCCATGGCGATCCAGGCGGCGTCGAGCAGTTGGCCGGGGGTGCGCCGGCCGGTGATCGCGGCCGGCGGTGGCGCGGGGGCGACCGCGCGGGTCGGTTCGCGGCGGGCGGTCCGCGAGCCCGACGCGGGAAAGATCGTCACCACGACCCGCCGCCCCTCGGGCACCGGCGTCGGAGGCAGCAGTTGCAGCACATGCTCGCGGATCCGCGCCTCCTCCCGCTGCTCGCAGGCGGCGACCGAGAGACCGGGTTCGCGGTCCTGCGCGGCCCGGACCGCCGCCTGCAGCGCCGTGTCGGGAACCGCCACGGAGACGAGGATCGAGTCGGGGCCGGCTGCGGCTGCCGGTGCGGCCGGCACGGCGGCGGACTGCTCGCGCGGCGCGGCCCGTTGACCGACCTCGGCCGGGGCGTTGGCATCGGCAGCCCGTTGCTGCCGCCAACCGAGTCCCGGCTCCCGCAGCCGCGGTGGCTCGACGGCCGCGGGTTGCGGCACCACCGGTGGCGGCAACGACACGGTGACGTTGACGACCGCTCCCTTCACGAACGCCAGGGCGTGGCGGACCTTGTCGGCGAGATGCCGCTCGTGGGCGATCCGCCGGGCGAGTTCCGGATCGACGGCGGCCTGAACGGCGGGGGACTGCTGATCGGCGGCCTCCAGCGGACCGGCGTAATGGACGCCGCTGCGCAGGTCGGTCACGGCCACGCGGTCGGCGGACAGGCCGGCGATCGAGGCGGCCACGAGCACGCGGATCGCCTGCACGCGGGCGGGCTCGAGCTCGGTGTCGGGCTGGGTGCGGACGTTGACGCTCGCCGTGCGCACGGGGCCCGAGGCCAGGCCGCCGTCGAGGCCGCCCCGTTCCGCGACGTCGTAGAGCACGCTGGCCCGCTCGATGCCCGGCATCGAGCAGATGACGTGGGCCAGCTCCTCCTGCACGGCGACGCGGAGCAGCTCCTCCTGCACCGCCCGGCTCTGCCACGGGCTGTTCTTTTCCAGCACCCGCCGCAGGCTGCTGCCGAACTCGCGGGGCAACGCCTCGGCGTCGACCAACGCCCGCATGTAGGCGCTCTGCCGCGGCCGGGGCACCCACACGCGGCCGTCCTCGGTGCGATGGTCGGTGAGTTGCGCGCGGTCGAAGGCGGCCTCCACGATCGCCATCTCCGACGATGGTAGCGCCGTGCCGGGCAGGAGTTCGACTTCGTCGTTGAGCGGCCGGTCGCGGAGCAGCCACACCGACCAGCCGATCGACGCGGCGACGATGCCGCAGGCGATCACCTGGGCGGCGTTGATCCGCGGAAACGACGTGGGGGCATGCGGGGTGTCCATGCTGGCCTCGGGTGCGACGCGACGGTCAGGCGGCCAGGCTGCGGCTGCGGCGCCGCGGAATCCGCAGCGTCACCGCCAGCCCGCCTTCAGGGCACGGGGCGGTCGACAGCGTCCAGCCCGCGCGGGCGACGAGCGGCTGCAGTTCGGCGACCGCGGCCTCCTGGCGGGAGACATCGGCGGCCGAATCAGCGACCTCGATCTCCAGGGCGGTGCCGGTATCGACCGTGGTGACGACGACCTCCCGCACGGGCGGGCACTCACCCCGGGCCGCGGGAGCGACGACGGCGGCGCACGCGACTTCCAGCAAGCGGCGGAGCGGCGCGGCGACGGCCTCCGGAGCGGCGTCGGCCGCGTGGGCGTCGGGAACGTCGAGACTGATGGTCACCGTGGGCAGGCCGTGGACCGAGCGGGCCACTTCCGCCGCCACGCGGCCCAGCGTGCCGCGGAGCGTGTGCCCGTCGTGCGCAGGCCGCACAGGAGCCCGCATGGGAATGATCCGGGGCGCGGCGGGTTGAGAAGAACGGTCGGAGGGGGCCATGGGAATCCTTTCCCGTCAAGGGTGACGCGCCGCTAGTGGGCGCATTCGGACTGAAGCGCGGTTTTCGGACCGCAGATCTCGTCCATGAGCCAGCGGTTCACGTCGGCGAGGACGGCGCGAGACAGATCCCGGCGGCCCGGATAGATCCGCATCGCCAGCATCGCGCCGGCGGCGTGGAACAGCCGCAGCGTGCGGTCGGTCCGCTCCGCGGCGGTGCCGGCCGCGGCGGCGCGACAGCACATGAGCATCGGCAGCCGGCGGACTTCGCGGAGCCTGGCAAACGCCGACTCGGCGAGCGGGAAGCCGCCGCCGATCGACACCACGCCCCCGAAAGCGTCGGGGTGGCGGCAGGCGATGCGGAAGGCCTCGGTGCCGGCTGATCGCCGGCCAATGAGAAAGATCCGGCGGGGATGGATGCTGGCGCGGTCGCGGATCGCGTCGATCGCCCGCCACACCGCGTCCTCCCGATCCTCACCGGCCTCGGGCCGGCCCGGCTGCACGGCGACGAAGTTCCGCAGGCTCGTCCGCGTCATCGCGCGGCCCAGGTCGAAGCCGTCGTCGTCGGCCAGCCAGACGAGCAGCGGATAGTCGTAACCCGGCTCGTAGCCCTGCGGCATGAACAGCCGGTGGGCGGCGATCCGGCCGGCCGGCACGGCCGCTGAAACCGCGGGAGTCGCCTGCCGGGTGCGGTCGGGGAGACGCTTCGACTTGCGGGCAGGCATGCGACACCTCGCGGCGGACGGAAGCTGAAACCGGGCAAAATCCCGGTCTCGGCCGCGGGTTTGTACCCGCCCCCCGCACCCCGGACAACGCCAACCCGCCGGCCGCACCGCCGCATGTCGCCCGCGCCGGCAGACCGGGCAAGCCGGGCAAGCGGGGCGTGGCCCAAGACGCCCCGGGTGGAAACCCGGGGACTCCGGGCATGAAAACCACCCCGCCATCCCTGCCGAGCGACGGTGACCTACGACCGTGTGAGCAGGCATGGGGCTGCCCATGCCCCGGGAGCCGGCGTAGGCGGCCAGCGCAGGCATGGATGCCGGAGCGCAGACGCCTCCGAGTGAGCGGAGGGCAGGATGCCCGCAGCGAACGTCCGGCGACGGGGCATGGGCAGCCCCGTGCCGGGTTGGGCTTCTCGCCGTTCGCCAACCGCCAGGTCAGGCCGTTCCCGTCAGCCGGTTCATCGCGCCGACCAGGTCCTTGACGGCCGCGATGCTCTTGTCGAGCGCCGCGCGTTCGGCGGCGAGGAGATCCAGCTCCACGATCCGCTCCACACCGCCGCTGCCGAGCACGACCGGCACGCCGACGAAGTATCCGCCCACGCCATACTCCTTGTCGCAGTAGGCGGCGCAGGGCACGAGCCGCTTCTTGTCGCGCACGACCGCCTCCACCATCTGCGCCGTGGCGGCGGCGGGGGCGTAGTAGGCGCTGCCGGTCTTAAGCAGGCCGACGATCTCGGCGCCGCCGTTGCGGGCCCGGTCGACGATCGCCGCGAGCCGGTCGGGCGACACCAGCTGGGTGACGGGGATGCCGCCCACGCTCGTGCAGGAGGGGATCGGCACCATCGTGTCGCCGTGGCCGCCGAGCAGCATCGCGGAGATGTCCTCGACGCTGACGCTCAACTCCATGGCGAGGAAGGCGCGGTAGCGGGCCGTGTCGAGGATCCCGGCCTGGCCGATGACGCGGGCCGCGGGGAAGCCGGTGACCTGGAAGGTCCGCTGCACCATGGCGTCGAGCGGGTTGGAGACCACGATCACCACGGCGGCCGGGCTCGTGTCGCGGATCTTCGCGGCCACGTCACCGACGATCTTGGCGTTGGTGGAGAGCAGGTCGTCCCGGCTCATGCCGGGCTTCCGAGCGATGCCGGCGGTCACGACCACGACGTCGCTGCCGGCGGTGGCGGCCCAGTCGGTGGTGCCGGTGAGCTTGGCGTCGAAGCCCATGATCGGGGCCGACTCGAAGAGGTCGAGCGCCTTGCCGGCCGGCATGCCTTCGGTGGCGGGGATGTCGAGGAGGACGATGTCACCGAGTTCGGCGGCGGCGCACCAGTGGGCCGTGGTGGCGCCGACGTTGCCGGCGCCGATGATGGAGATTTTCGCTCGTCGCATGGTGGGATTCCTCGGGAGGTGAAGGGAATGGAGAACGGCGGGACCGCGAGGCTCGCCATGAGAAGGCACGCCGGGGCCGGCGCGAAGGGGCGGCCGTCAGTCGCGGCCGCCGGGCAGTTCGACGCGGTCGGGCAGGTCCCGGCGGCGGCCGCCGCGGTTCATCGACCACAGGCCGTACACCAGGGCCAGCCCGATCAGGGCCGCGAGCGTGGAGAAGATCCACGACAACGTGCTCGTCGCCGCGGCCGCCAGGGGCTCCGGCTTCCAGCCCACGGTCCGGCCGATCAGCAGGGCCGTCTCCATCCGCTGCCCACGGATCTCCTTGTCGCCCTGCGACGACCGGATGTCGAGATCGGGCAGCGGGTAGCCATACCGCTTGAGCGCGAATCCCGAGACGGTCACCTTCTCGCCGACGGTGTCGCCGGTGGGAAAGCCTTCCGGCAGGGTGCGCACGCAGCACACGAAAGGATAGTCGGTCTGCTTCCGCTCGTTGACCTGGAGCAGTGGCGTGCCGACGAACACGTAGAGTTCCCAGTAATGGTCCGCGCCGACCTCCTCGCGCCGCCAGGCCTCGTCGATGCTGATCTTCGTGACCCGCCGGGCGATGCCCGTGACGGTCACGGGGTCGCCGCGATGGGCGGCGAACCACTTCTGCGCCGGGTCGATGATGGCCACGATGTCTGCCGGCTTGCCGGCAGCCGCCTCGATCGCCCCCGGCGCCGCGCGGCCGACGGCCGCGAGCATGGCATAGAAGGCCGCCGTGTCGCCGCGCTCCAGCTTCTTGCCATCCACGACCGACGCGAACAGGCCGTAGTCCATGCCCAGGCCGCCGAGCGGTGTGGGCGGATTCCAGCCCACGGCCGGCGCCGCCAAAAGCAGCGCGGGAGCGACCGCGGGCCAGGCCGCAGCCTCGGCGGGCCCCGTCGGCCGCAACGCGGCGACGGTGGACAGCGGCAGGCCGACGACGAAGGCCGGCTCGTCGATGGCCTGCCACCGCGGCCAGGCGGCAGGTGCCTCCGGCACGACCACGTCGACGATCAGGCCCGCGGCGGCGACGATCCGCACGAGGTCGAGCCGGGGCCGTGCGGCGAGCACCGCCTGCTCCTCGGTGAGCGGCACAGCGGCCACGAACGCGGCCCGACCGGTGATCCGCACCAGCCGATCCTCGACGCCGGGCGGCGTGGCCGGGCCTTTGGCCTGCAGCCGCCACGGCACCTCCAGCGCGGCCGGCGCGTCGAGCCGCGCGAGCACGCGGATCAGGGCCTTTTGGCGGGCGTCATCCCATGGCCCCGCCTCCTCCAGCACGGCGCGGCGCGGCCGATCGATCTCCTGCTCGGCGAGGTACGTGGCGAATCCTTCGGGCTCGGCCGAACGTGCCGGACCGGAGGCCGCCACGAGGGCCAGCGCCAGAAGGATGGCAGCATGCGGAACGCATCTTCCCGAGCCGGATGCGCCGACCGTCGACCCAGGAAACCCGCGGCGTTGCCCGCGGTCGATCCCGGGGAACAAGGCCGTGGCGGGCGTTTGCCCAGGACGGCGAGGCATCGCAAGGGGGGAGCGGTTCATGGTTCGGTTTCCCTGGTGCCGGGATGATCCGGGGCGTGTGCGGCGGCCAGCCGCCGGAGCGACTCTGCCGTGGAGACGATGTCGACGTCGGCGAGGGCGTGATCGAGGTCCTGCGGGGCCGCAGGCGGCGGGCGGCGGCGGCCGCGATTCCCGAAGAACATGGCCAATGCCGTCGCCGCCACGAGCGTCGCGATCGTCACCACGGCGACGGTTCCCAACGCCCCGCCTCCCGGTTCGACCGACGTCCGCGGCGTCCAAAGCGGCTCGATCGCCATCACGAGCGGAGCGCGGCGAATCGTGTCGGTGGCCTTGTAGGCGTAGCGCTTGAAGAAGTAGCCGGCAATCTCCACCGGCTCGTTGATCTTCAGCCCCTCGGGCATGCCGGGCGGGAGCCGCAGGAACTGGACGACGATCGGCGTGGGGGGCCCGCCGGCCGGCTCCAGCCAGCCCTGCCAATACTCGACAATGTCGTAGTCGTTGGCCGGCGCCCGCAGTCGCTCCAGTCGCCGCAGCGTGCCCTTGAACCGCACGGCACGCCCGCGAAAGGAGAGCGGTTGGCCGAAAAGCTCGGTGAAGCTCACGGGGGTGGCGGCCGCACGAATCGCCTCCGGGGCGGCCGAGCGGAGCGTGAGCCAGGTCTGGATCCAGGCCGGCTCCTCGGCGTGACGAAAGAAAGCATCGTCGCGGACCTTGGCCAGCGCGTCGGGCGACGCGGACAGGCCCTCCGCAACGGCGACGAACGGGTCCGGCTCCGCCTCGATGAGCACACCGTCGCCGGCGGGCGGCGCACCGCGCACCGTCGCCAGCCGCGTGTCGATCTGCTTCACGGCCGGCGGCCCGCGGCGCGGAAACCATTGCTGCTCGATCCAGCCGAGCACGAGGAAGGCCACCAGCGCCGGCGGCATGAGCATCCAGAAAACTCGCCGCCGCTCCCCGGGGGCGAGATAGTTGCGGGGCCGTTGGCGGCTCGCCATGGCGTTGCGGCCGGTCACCGCCCTCCGGATTGCTCGCGCTGCTGCCGGCGCATCTCCCGCCACACGTAGCAGCCGAAGGATCCCACCAGCGTGAACGGCATCGCCAGCATGAGGAGGATGCTGTAGAAGTAGCCCCGCGCGAGATTGAGCCCGTCGGGATCGGACGTATCGACCGCATCCTTGCAGTTCGGGCAGCCCCACGCGTCGGCCGCCACGAGGGCCAGCAGGACGACGACGGGGATGACGGTGCGGACGTTCATGCCCGCATTATAGCCGTAGGCCGGCCGCGGTCCGGGATGGCGACGATTCCCACTCCGACCAAGAAGCCCCGGGCGGAAGCCCGGGGACACCGGGCTCGAAAGCCAGCCCGCCGTCCATGCCGCACGACTTCACTTGCGACACCGGTTCCGACCGGCATCGCATGGCACGCGGGACAGGACACCGGCCGAGACCGCCGCTACAGCGGCCCGGGAAAGAGCACGTACAGCATGAGGTAGATCACCACCCCCGTGACCGATACGTAGAGCCAGATGGGGAGCGTGATCCGGCCCAGCCGGCGGTGGGCGTCGAAGCGGCCCTTCCAGGCGAGGAAGAACATCCGCAGAGCGAGGACGGGCACGGCCGCGGCCAGGGGCACGTGCGTCCCGAGGATCGCCAGGTACACGGGCCGCACCGACTCGGGGCCGGCGAACCGGTGGGTGCCCTCGATCGCCCAGCGGGCGAGGTAGGAAACCAGAAACACGCAGGACGTGACGAACGCGGCCGTCATCGCCGACCGGTGGGCCTTCACCCTGCCGCGGCGGATCGCGATCCAGCCGGCGACGAGCAGGAGCGTGGCCAGGGCATTCAGCAGGGCGTTGACCGTGGCCAACGGATGGGCCGACTGCGGCAGGGCGACGGCGAGGCAGGCGGACATCATGGCGTCGTGTTTCCGGCGGCAGGCGGCCGCGGGCCGGCGGCCGCCGGCGGGGCCGGTTCGGCAAGCACTTCGCGGATCAGCTTCTTGAGTTGCTGGACTTTGTCGGCCTGGAGAAGGTGGTAGCCGCCCCGCAGCCGGCCCTGGCGGTCGAAGACCACACCGCGCTCGGAGTGCACGCCCACCTCGACAGGCAGGCGGAACGTCTTCATGCCCACGTCGCTGATCGTCTGCATGTCGCCGGTGAGAAACTTCCACCGGGCCGCGTCGGCCTCGAACCGCTCGGCGTACCGCCACAGCACGTCGGGCGTGTCGTTGGCCGGGTCGCAGGTCAGGCTCACGGCGACGAAGTCGGGGTCCGTGATCTCCTTGACGATCTCGGCGACCGCCTGATTCTCGCGAAAGCACGGCCCGGGGCAGTTGGCGAAGAAGATGCTGCCGAGCCACACCTTGCCGGCGAGATCCGCCGAGGAGAACTCCTTGCCGGCCTGATCGGTGAGCCGGAACGGTGTGCCGGCGATGTTCGCGGGGGCGTCTTCGTCGATCTCCACCCGGCCCGCGACGACCGGCGGCGGAGCAGGCCGGCTGCCCTTTCCTTCCGGCCGCCCGCAGCCAACGAGGAGCGAGACAAGGCAGAGCAGCGGCCATGAGCAGAGCCGGTGCCTCGCCGCCCCCGAAGCTGCACCGCTGCCGGGAAGCCCGAAGCGTAAGCTGAGGGAATGGACGAAGCCCACCGGAATGTGACGCGTTTTCCCTCGGCTCACGCCTCGGGCTTCCAGGGCATCCGCAGCACCAACGGGCCCCAGGCATCCGCCCCGCGCTCCGAGGGGAGGCACGGGGGTCGGCGTGAGGATGCGGAGCGTGGCGTGCATCCGCCAGCGACGCAACTCATGCCGCCACCGGGCCGGCTTGGGCTGCTGTGATACATCGTCCCGCACGGGAGGCACGGGGGTCGGCGTGAGGATGCGGAGCGTGGCGTGCGGCCGCCAGCGACGCAACTCATGCCGCCCACGGGCCGGCTTGGGCTGCTGGAATGAACGGGCCCACCGAGCCGGCTCAGGCTGCTGACTCATGGCTCGCGCTCAATGAGCGGCCCCGTGAGCCGCCGGTTCGCGGGCGGCACCCGCCTCCTCCATGAGCCGCACGTCCGACGGCCGGGCCATGTGCAGGGCCCGCTCCTGCGACACCATTCGGTTTCGCATGCCGACGTCCGGGATGAGCATGATCACCAGAAACAGCGCCATCATCGCCGCCGGGATCGTGAGCACGTACTTCCAGTTGGCCTCCCAGATGACGTGCATGAAGAACAACACGACAAGCAGGGCCTTGGTGCAGGAGACGGCCATCATGAAGGCCCAGCCCACCTGCGGCTGGTCCCGCCAGGGCCAGTACGGCGTGAACGTGAGGAACGACATCGTGGTCAGGAAGCACAGCGCGAGAAACACGGCGAGGTAGACGCCGAGGCCACCGTGTCCGTGGTCGTGGCCGCCGTGCTCGGAGTGATGCAAGGCGTCGTCGGCGGTCTCGCCGGCGCGGGTGACGGGGCCGTGATCGTGATGGTCGCTCATGTCAGGGGCTCAAAAGAGGTAGAGGAGCGGGAAGAGGAAGATCCATACGAGGTCGACGAAGTGCCAGTAGAGGCCGATGTTCTCGATCATCGCCGCGTTCTTGGGGCCGAGCGTGTAGCCGAGCAGGATCGCGAACACCAGCAGCCCCACGGCCACGTGCACCGCGTGGAAGCCGGTGAGCAGGAAGTAGGTGCTGGCCCACATGTTGCCGCCGGGGATCACGATCGGCAGCCGCAGCCAGGGGAAGACGTCGTTCAGCCCCCGCGCATGACCGCCGTGCCCGCCGCCATGGTCGCCGCCGACGTGGGCCGTGGGCAGCGGCATGATCTGGTCGGCGACCACGGCCAGATCGAAGGGCTGCTGATCGGGACTGCCCACCATCTTGCGAACCTGCTGCAGGCTCGTGCGGGCCGTGCGTTGCTCCGCCGTGAGCTGTTCGGCGGGCGTCTCGTCGAGCTCCTTGAGCCTGTCGATGATCGCGGGCTCTCCAAGCCGGGCGCGGACGGCGGAGCCGTAGTAGAGGTCGGGCCGCTCGTAGATCAGGCCGCGCGGGTGGACCGGATAGATGCCGTGGGAAAACTTGGCCTGGTACTCGTAGGCCTTGATGCCGAGGAACAGGCTGCCGAGCAGGAGCGTGAGCAGCATCCAGAACTTGGCCAGGCCGGTCTTGGACGCCTTCGCCGCCTCCAGTGCCAGGACGATCGTGACGCTGGAGCAGATGAGCACGAACGTGTTGAAGGCCCCGATCGGCTCGGAGAGGTGCACGTGGTGCGGCTTCGGCCAGACCGGTGCACCGAAGCGGAGCACGACGTAGCTGCCGAGGAGCGCCGCGAAGAACATGATCTCGGTGGACAGGAAGAGCCACATGATGAGCTTGCCGCGGGACAGCGGCAGGCCCGGCTGATATTGCAGATGGACGTGGCCGTGATGGCCGTCGTCGTGGCCGCCCGAGTGGCCGTGGTCGTGCGGGATCGAGATCGCGGAGGCATTCATGGCAGGTACCGGAGGAACGAGGTCGATGGACGATCAGGCCGGCGGTCCGAGCACGACCGCCGCCGTGAGCAGGCCGAGCAGGGAGCCGAGGGAGGTGAGCAGGAGGCCGCGGGCCGAGGCGTCGTCGCGACGGATCGCGAACCGCACCGCGGCCAGAGCATAGACGATGGCGGCCAGAGCCGCCGCCAGGAACAGGCGGATGCCGGCGGAGGGCACAGCCAGGGCGAGGGCGGCGGGAATCATCGCCAAGGCAGCGGCCAGCGACTGGCCGCCCGCCCGCAGACCCGAGGGATCAACCACGGTCAGCATCTGGAGGCCGGCGGCCGCGTACTGCCGGCGGTAGAGCCAGGCGATCGCCATGAAGTGCGGGAACTGCCAGAGGTAGAGGACCGCGCCGAGCGCCGCCGCGCCCACGGCGCCGCGGGGATCGCCGGCCACGAGCCGCGCCGGCCCGTCGGCGGCCAGCCAGCCGATGGCGACCGGGAGGGCGCCGGCGACGGCGCCGACGGCCGTATTGAGAGGTGAAACCCGCTTGAGCGGCGTATAGGCGGCGACGTAGAGCAGCCACGTCGCCAGCGCCGCGGCCGTCGTCGGCCAGCCGCCCGCCATCACCGAGATCGCGGTGCCGGCGGCGAGGAGGGCCACCGCCGCAGACCAGGCTGCGGCCACCGACAGCCGGCCGGCGGCGACGGGCCGATCGGCGGTCCGCGGCATGAGCCGATCGGTGTGCCGCTCGAGGATCTGGTTGGCGATGCTCGAACTCGCGGCGACCAGCGCCGTGCCCATGAGCAGCCAGAGCAGCGGACGCACGTCGGCGGGGCGGCCGGCCGTGAGCCAGAACCCCGTGGCCACCGTCGCCAGCACCATGAGGGCGATCTTCGGCCGCACGAGCTGCGCGATGTCGGCCCCGACGATGGCCCACGAATGGCGGTCCACGCCCGCCTCGGAGGCAAGCGCCGGCACGGCGACGGCGACCGGCTGCGGAGGGGTCATGCGAACGCCCCTTCCCGCCGGGCTGCCGGCATGCGGCCGGACCGAACCGGCGGCGCATCACGCAGGCCGCCGCTCACGAGCCACAGCACAACCGAGCCGCCGAGAATGAGCATGCCGAGCACGACATGCCCGGTGACGACGGCGGCGCCGGTCATGCTCCGCGCCTGGATCGCCTCCGAGAGCCGCCACGCCTCGGGCAGCAGTCCCGACGGCAGGCCCCACGACACGACCCAGGCGGCACAGCCGAGGACGATCTGACCGACCACGACCGCGGCCAGCAGCCACGACCAGCGGCGGGCCACCGACGCGGTGCCGCCGTTGACCCAGGCCAGCAGACCGACCAGCACCGTGACGACGACGGCCCCCACGACGTGGAACCCGATCAGCCAGCGGAACGTGAGCGGATCGATCCCGGCGTCGAGGTGCCGGAGTTGGGCCCCGGCCACGAGCTGGACGTAGGCGGCGATCACGAGCGCCGCGGCGCCGACGGTCGCCGCGACCGCCCGCGGCTGCGGCGGCATGAGCAAGGCATCGCGCTGCGGCGGCACCGGCCCCGCCCGCCGGGTCAGCGTGGCGATGGCGATGGCGACGGCGAAAAACAACGGCCCCGTGCAGGCATGCACCTTGGCGATCGTCTTGTCGTCGAGGAGCACGCGGGCTCCCCCCAGCAGCCCCTGCACGATGACCAGCAGCACCGCCGCCACGGCGAGCGACCGCACCGCCGGCCGTTGCCCGGTCCGCCAGACGACGGCCGCCAACGCGATCGAGAGCAGCCCCACGACGGCACCGAGCAGACGGTGCCCATGCTCGAGGAACAGATCCCACGGCCCCCCGAGCCAGTCGGCGAGCGGAAACAGGAACATGTTGTGCCCGTAGGTGGCCGGCCAGTCGGGCACGGCCATCGCCGCCTCATAGGTCGTGACCATCGCGCCGAAGCAGAGCAGCACCGCCGTCACCGCCACGAGCAGGCAGGCGACGAGATGGGTCCAGTTGACGCGACGGGTAAACATGATCGTTACGATGGTCGAACTCGGCTCCGGAACCCGTTGATTTCTTCGGTCCATCCGCATGGCAGGAGCCGGGGAGGTCGTGGGAAGTCGAGGCGAGTGGCGGACCGTCGCCTCCGAAGCCGAGGCTTTCACCGCCTCCCCGGCGGCTTGGGCTGTTCGACTTCCGTAACGGGCCTGTCAGTGCGCCGCTGCGGCCGCCCGGGCTGCAGCTTCGTTCGGCGGATCGGTCTGCATCAGGTGGTCCTTGTCCACGCCGGGTACCGAATACTCATAGGGGCCGCGGAACACCACCGGCTGGAAGTCGAAGTTCCCGTGGCCCGGCGGGCTCGGGGCGGTCCACTCCAGCGTGTTGGCGTTCCACGGGTTCCGGCCGGCCTTCGGCCCCCAGAACATGCTGTAGATGAAGTTGGCCGCGAAGATCACCTGGCTGGCCACCATGCCGATGGCACAGTAGGTCA
>Ga0315900_10002364_pt1 | contig 28924 bp, 29 predicted proteins | sample LakEriMetagenome_FD_203521 | JGI IMG/M metagenome (GOLD analysis project Ga0315900, IMG submission 203521) | Freshwater fungal communities from buoy surface, Lake Erie, Ohio, United States - Buoy 12 MA114 | ecosystem: Environmental > Aquatic > Freshwater > Lake > Lake biofilm | place: USA: Lake...
GACCTCTTCCTTATCAGGGAAGCGCTCTAACCAGGCTGAGCTATAGGCCCGCATGCGACGTAAGCCGCGTGCAGCAGGCGCAAGGTTACTTGAAATTGATCAAGTCGCCAAAACGGCCTCTATAACTACAGGCGTGAAGACTACTGCTTTTCCTCAGAAATCTCATCTTCGCCGTTGCGCGTGACTGAAAGCAGGCTTACTCCTTCATCGAGATTGACTAGGCGCACGCCCATCGAATCGCGGCCCGTCTGGCGAACTTCAGCAGCTGGAGTACGCATGACGGTTCCGGCAGATGTAATTGCAAGAACTTCATCGCTATCTGAAATCACAAGCGCACTGACTAGTGAGCCGCGAGAGTCCTCATCAATTTTTGCAGCCTTAATTCCAATACCGCCGCGACCTTGTAGTCGGTACTCCTCGACAGGAGTTTTCTTGCCATAACCGCCATCTGTTGCGGTGAAGACAAATGATTGGGCGTTAGATGAATTAATGCGTGACATAGAAAGTAATTGATCCCCGTCGCGGAACTTCATTCCGATCACACCACTTGTCGAGCGTCCCATTGGTCGCAGTGATTCATCATCTGATGTGAATCGAAGTGACATTGCTTTCTTAGATACGAGAAGAAGTTCATCATCTTTATCAACAAGTGCTGCTGCGACCACTTCATCACCTGGCTTAAGTGAGATTGCAATCAATCCACCACTACGAGGTGAATCAAATTCGCTCAAGGCGGTCTTTTTAACCAAACCATTTTTGGTTGCAAGAACAAGGTATGGAACAACATCGTAGGATTTAAACCAGAGAACTTCTGCGATTCGCTCTTGCGGTTTGAAGGCTAAAAGATTGGCAACGTGTTGTCCACGTGCATCGCGACCCGCATCTGGTAATTCGTGAACTTTTGCACGATAGACGCGACCTTCATTGGTGAAGAAGAGCAACCAATCGTGGGTAGAAGCAACGAAGAAGTGATCAACGATGTCGTCCTGTTTAAGAGCGGCACCCTTTACTCCACGGCCACCGCGACGTTGTGACTTATAGAGATCGGCGTTGGTGCGCTTTGAATATCCACCATGAGTAATTGTGACAACTACATCTTGGTCTGGAATTAAATCTTCTGCAGAGAAATCACCTTCGCTTGCAACAAGTTGTGTGCGGCGATCATCGCCATATTTAGCAACGAGATCAGTGAGCTCTGTCTTGATAATTTCTCGCTGTTTAGCCTCTGACGCCAAGATGGCATTGAGTTCGACGATATCTGCCATAAGGCCGTCGTACTCGTCGTTAATCTTTTGGCGCTCAAGAGCTGCGATGCGACGCAACTGCATATCTAGAATTGCGTTTGCCTGAATCTCGTCAACATCAAGGAGTTTCATCAAACCTGTGCGTGCTTCCTCAGGTGTTGTTGATGCACGAATCAGCGCGATTACCGCGTCCAGTGCATCAAGTGCTTTGAGGTAGCCCTTGAGGATATGTGCGCGCTTCTCTTTTTCTGTAAGGCGATATTTGGTGCGACGAACAATAACTTCAACCTGGTGTTCGATGTAGTACTTAATGAATTCATCAAGACGCAATGTGCGCGGAACCCCGTCGACAAGTGCCAACATATTTGCACCGAAGGTATCTTGCAGTTGAGTCTGCTTATATAAGTTATTAAGAACAACTTTTGGAATAGCGCTGTTCTGTAGAACAATCACAAGACGTTGTCCTAAGCGCTCATTGCCTTCATCTCGAACATCTGCAATACCTTTAATCTTTCCATCTTTAACAAGCTCGGCGATTTTTAGCGCTAAGTTATCTGGGTTGACCTGATATGGAAGCTCTGTAACTACTAAACATGTGCGCTTGTTGATCTCTTCAACGTTTACAACAGCACGCATTGTGATTGATCCGCGGCCTGTGCGATATGCCTCTTCGATTCCTGTGCGGCCAACGATCAGCGCTTTGGTAGGAAAATCTGGAGCTTTAACAATTTTGATCATTTCGTTGAGCAATTCATCAGATGGCATATCTGGATTTTCTAAGGCGAGAAAGACTGCCTGTGAAATCTCGCGCAGGTTATGTGGCGGGATATTTGTTGCCATTCCCACTGCGATTCCGGCGCTGCCATTAACGAGAAGGTTAGGGAAGCGACTTGGAAGAACTACAGGCTCTTGTGATCGGCCGTCGTAGTTAGGGACAAAGTTGACGGTATCTTCATCGATATCGCGCATCATCTCCATCGCAATAGGCGATAAACGCGCTTCTGTGTAACGCATTGCGGCGGCTGGGTCGTTTCCTGGCGAACCAAAGTTTCCATTGCCATCAACTAATGGATAACGCAGAGACCACGACTGAGCTAAGCGAACAACGGTGTCATAGATCGCGCCGTCTCCGTGTGGGTGGTAATTACCCATAACGTCACCGACGATGCGTGAAGATTTGTAGTAACCCTTATCTGGGCGATAGCCAGCGTCATACATTGCATATAGAACGCGGCGATGAACTGGTTTTAATCCATCGCGAACATCAGGGAGTGCACGTCCAACAATGACTGACATCGCGTAATCGAGATAGCTGCGCGCCATCTCAACTTGTAGATCAATTGTTTCAACGCGGTCGAAATCATCACCGGGGTTTTCCATGCCGGTGCGATCTACTGGAGTCTCGTCTTTATCTTTAGCCATTAGATATCCAAGAATCTGACATCTTTAGCGTTGCGCTGAATAAATTGGCGGCGTTGTTCAACATCTTCACCCATAAGAACTGAGAAGAGATCATCGGCTGCTGCTGCATCTTCAAGAGTTACTTGAACAAGTACGCGGTGCTCTGGATCCATTGTTGTATCCCACAACTCTTTAGCTGGCATTTCACCGAGGCCTTTAAAGCGCTGGATTCCATCATCTTTAGGAAGACGCTTACCGGCCTCTAAGCCGATCTTGATCATTCCGTCGCGTTCGCGATCACTAAATGCATATTCGACAGGATCTTTACCGCCCCACTTCAATTTATACAGTGGTGGCTGCGCTAGGTACACATATCCGTTTTCGATAAGCGGGCGCATGAAACGGAAAAGTAGTGTGAGTAAAAGTGTCCGGATGTGTTGACCATCAACGTCAGCATCTGCCATCAAAATAATTTTGTGATAGCGAAGTTTCTGTACATCGAAATCATCATGAATGCCTGTGCCTAGCGCTGTGATGAGCGCCTGTACTTCATTGTTTTGAAGCACGCGATCGATACGGGCTTTTTCAACATTGAGAATTTTTCCACGGATAGGTAGTACTGCTTGGTTACGAGAGTCGCGTCCACCTTTTGTGGAACCGCCCGCTGAGTCGCCCTCAACAATGTAGAGCTCGCACTTTGCGGGATCAGTCCATTGGCAATCTGCGAGTTTGCCGGGCATGCCGCGTCCTTCAAGTAAGCCTTTGCGGTTACGACTGAGATCGCGCGCTTTACGTGCAGCTACTCGTGCTGCTGCTGCATCAATGCTTTTACGCACAATATCTTTGCCTTCGGCAGGGTTTGCTTCAAACCATTGAGTGAGAAATTCATTGACAGCTTTTTGAGTAAATGATTTTGCTTCAGTGTTTCCAAGTTTTGTCTTGGTCTGTCCTTCAAATTGTGGTTCTGCTAATTTTACAGAGACGATCGCAGTAAGTCCTTCGCGAACATCATCTCCAGTGAGTCGATCTTCTTTCTTTTTAATAAATCCTTGCTCTTCAGCAAACTTATTTACAATCGAGGTAAGTGCTGTGCGGAATCCTTCTTCGTGTGTTCCGCCCTCGTGTGTATGGATGGTGTTTGCGAAGGTATATACAGATTCGGAAAATCCGGTATTCCATTGCATCGCAACTTCGAGGCTGATTTTGAGTTTCTTATCTTCTGCCTCAATAAAAATAATTGATTTATGTTGTTCGCCGCGGGTTGAGTTGAGGTGTTTTACAAAGTCAGCTATTCCGCCTTGATACTGATAGCGCACTGCAAGCGGTTCGCCCTTTTCATCAACATGGCCAGGGCGTAGATCTGTCAAAGTTAAGATCAGCCCGCGGTTAAGAAATGCCATTTCGCGAAAACGGGTGGAGAGAATTTCAAATGAGAAATCTGTAGATTCGAAAATTTCTTCATCGGGCCAAAATTGCACAATAGTTCCGGTGCGAGTTGATGCTTCACCTTTCTCGACGGGAGCATTTGGTACGCCGATCTTGTAACTTTGACGCCAAGTAAATCCGTCGCGATGAACTTCAACTGATAAATCTGAGCTGAGTGCGTTAACAACTGAGACGCCAACTCCGTGTAATCCACCAGAGACTGAGTAGCCGCCGTCTCCAAACTTTCCGCCAGCGTGCAAGACGGTAAGAACAACCTCAAGGGCTGGTTTCTTTTCAACAGGATGGATATCTACTGGGATACCGCGACCGTTATCAACGACTTGAACTGAGCCATCTTCCATAAGAGTGACATTTACTTCGGTGCAATATCCGGCGAGCGCCTCATCGACTGCGTTATCGACGATTTCATAGACGAGGTGGTGTAGGCCGCGCTCTCCTGTGGAGCCGATATACATTCCAGGGCGTTTGCGGACTGCGGCTAGGCCTTCAAGAACAGTGATCGAACTGGCGTCGTAGCCGCCGTTTTTTTCGCTCACGTGGACTCCTAAAGACTGGCTATGGGGCTATAACGGGGAATTCCTTAATAGCAGGGCAAAATCCTATCGTGAAAAAGGAATTGGTAAACCCCAGATAAGCCCTAGGGTGGGGATTAGGCCAGCGATCTCGCGCAGGGTGAGGGTACCTATTAGCCGTAGGTGTCTCGTGGTCCCCGAGCGCCACGGATTGTGCGAATCCCTTTTTTCCACGATGGAGCGGTGGGGCCGGTAAATCTCAAGGATTCTACGAGGGCACCTGGGGCACTCGACGAGATTGTTGCCACAAGTTGGTCGTGCACTGATTGCAACTGTGTTGCCCATGCAGTTGATGAACATTGAATAAGAAGTACGCCGTCAAGAATAGAAATTGGTGTTGTGTGTGTAGCGATGTCGCTACCAACAATTTTCTCCCACTGCGCAAAGAGATTTCCTTCAGCTAAACCAGATTCCCATTGTCGATCTGAGACAAGGTTTGTTAATACATCACTAATAAGTGTGGGGTCTCCTGGTGTTGTTGCCCGTTCTGCCACCGGTGGTTTAATTTTTTTAATAAATCCGGTTTTGTAGCTGCGAAATAGTTCAAGTGCAAGATCCACTTTTTTGGCGCTCATGCAACACCTGCTTCGCGTGAAACTTTTCCAGGTGTGACATAGAAGCGCTGTGTGAGTAAATCTGCAGGAAGATCGCTTTCAACAGCTGCGGTGATAAATGTTTGTTCAGCTAGATGTGTAATTGCAACAAGTTGCGCGCGACGAGCGGTATCAAGTTCTGCAAAGATATCATCGAGGATAAGAATGGGTGATGAACCTTCTTCGCGTAAAAGAGTGAAGGATCCGATACGTAGCGCGATAGCCATCGACCATGATTCACCGTGGCTGGCATAACCTTTTGCAGGAAAATCTCCGAGGTGTAAATGCAAATCGTCGCGGTGGGGACCAACAAGGCTAACGCCACGTTCGCTCTCGTTGTGGGCGACTTCTCTCTGCTTCGCAGTAAGCACGGCAATGTTGTTATCGGTATTTGTTGTTAATCGATCGGTAGATGATTTATAAGCAATAGACGCCGCCTTTACTTCATTGAGTTTGGCATAGTGCGCGGTGACGTAAGGGTTGAGTTTTTCAACCAACGAAATACGTTCTGCTGTGAGTTGTGCGCCGAGTGAAATGAGTTGTTCTGTCCAAGGTGTTAGCGAGCTTTCGGGTGCGCGGGTTTTAAGAAGTGTGTTTCTTTGTCGAACCACCCGGTCGTAATCAGAGATCACACCAGCAAGGCGAGGGGTGCGGGTTATTAGTAACTTATCGAGGAAATCACGCCGTTGTGTGGGTTCTCCTCGCACAAGATCAAGGTCTTCGGGGGAGAAGTAAATTACTTGAAGCGCACCAAGAATTTCGCGTTGGGATTTTGTAGGATTTTGATTGATACGCGCTCGATTAGCTTTATTAACGTTGAGCTCTAAATCCACCATAAGGGTTCTGTTGTCGCTAAAGATTTCAGCGCGAATGATTGCTTGCTCGAGTCCGCCTTGGATAAGTGGTGCGTTTGTTGAAACTCGGTGTGATGAGAGAAAACCTAAATAAATAAGTGCCTCAGCAATATTTGTTTTGCCGCAGCCATTATCCCCGATGAAGGTATTCACACCTGGTTCAAAAGTGAGCTCAAGGTTCTCGTATGAACGGAAATGTGTAAGGGATAACTTCTTAAGATGCATATCTCATAGGCATGAGGAGGTAGCGGTAATTCTCTACAACATTTCCGGTGGCCTCATTTTTACCCATCAAAATTGCTGGCTTATTTGATCCAGTGAAAGAGATTTGAACAAATGGTGTTCCGACCGCTTGTAGACCATCGGTTAAGAAAGTTGGATTAAATGCGATGGAGATAGGTTCGCCGTTGAGTAAGATATCGATCGCTTCAGTGGCTTGCGCTTCTTCACCGGCGCCAGCTTCAAGTGAGACTGTTGTTCCGTTAAATTCAAGACGTAGTGGAACTGTTTTATCTGTCACAAGAGCTACACGTCGCACAGAATCTAGAAACGGTGCAACCTCAACAACTGCTGTCGAGATGATGTTTTGATCAAGGAGGTGGCGGTATGGGGGGAAGGTTCCATCCAACATACGTGATGTCATTGTTTTTCCTGCACCAGCAAAACCGGCTAAGCGATCGCTATTTACTGCGGGTGCGATTGAAAGTGAAACATTTTTTGCACTAATAAGGGATTTAGCAGCTTCAGCAATTGTGCGACCACGAAGGAGCGCCGTTGTTGATACTCCAGGTTGTGATGGTTGCCATGTGAATTCGCGAACTGCTAAACGGTAGCGATCAGTTGCAGCGAGTGTGACGCTATCTTCGTTGATCTCAACATGGACACCTGTGAGTGTAGGAAGTGAATCATCGCGTCCGGCGGCAACAGCTACTTGAGCTACTGCTTGGGCAAAGGTGTCACTTGCGACAGTGCCGGTTCCTTCTGGAAGTTCTGGAAGGTTTGGGTACTCATCGATTGAAAGTGTAGGAAGAGTGAATTTGGCCGCACCTGATGTAACGAGTACGCGTGTGCCATCTAGTGCGATTGTTATTGGTTTGTTAGGTAGAGATCTGCAGATTTCAGCAAGGAGTTTTCCGGGAACTAAAACTTTTCCTTTTGTAACAATATCTGCAGCAAAGTGAGCTTTGCTTGAAGTCTCCAAATCAGATCCTGAAAGAAATACCTCATCGCCGGTTGCATCGATAACAATTCCGAGGAGTTCGGTTTTAATGGGGCGGGTTGAGAGGCTGCGCGAAACCCAGTTCACGCCATCAGTGAGTCCTTGTTGGTCAACTGTAAATTTCACCTAGTACCGCCTTCTTAGTTTTTGAAAGTCTGGCACACCCGTGCCAAGTTGGAAATGTTCGTGTGTGGAGAAATTTTCTATATATAAAGGTAGTAGTAGTAACCAGAGACATTTCTTGTGGAGTAACACCCCATAATCAACAAAAGTCCTGCTCTACACCTTCATATACCGAAACCACCATGTGGGTAGGCGGTGGGTAACCACCGCTTTTTTGTGGATAAACCACCCTCACTCCCAAAAACCCTTACATGAGCTTCTGGCTGGTTGAGCGCTTTCCGCGCTTTACCCACAGAAATGAGAGAGATACCCACAGTTATCCACAAGTTCTCCACAGTTGGGGGTAAAGACATCCAATTTGGACATATCTACCGAATCCCACCTTTATTTAATTTTTTGCAGCCACCTTAATTCTATTGGTGAGTTCGGTGACCTGGTTATAGATCGAGCGCCTCTCTGCCATCAACTGTCGGATCTTTCGGTCAGCATGCATCACTGTCGTGTGATCACGCCCCCCGAAAGTCTGGCCAATCTTTGGAAGAGAAAGTTCTGTGAGTTCGCGGCAGAGGTACATCGCAATCTGGCGGGCATTAACTAAAACTCGGGAGCGAGAGGTTCCACAGAGGTCATCAATCGTTAGGCTGAAATATGAAGCAGTGGCAGCCATGATTGTTGGCGCCGTGATTTCAGGGGTTGAATCGCTAGGGATCAAATCACGCAAGACAATTTCAGCAAGGCCCATATCAACCGGCTGGCGGTTAAGGGATGCAAAAGCTGTCACACGGATAAGTGCACCCTCGAGCTCGCGGATGTTGGTAGAAATTTTACTTGCAATAAATTCAAGAACATCATCCGGAGCATTTAACTTATCTTGCGCAGCTTTTTTACGAAGAATCGCAATACGTGTTTCAAGTTCAGGTGGCTGAATATCTGTAATCAAACCCCACTCGAAACGGCTACGTAAACGATCTTCAAGAGTGGTGAGTTGCTTAGGTGGGCGATCAGAAGAGATAACAATCTGTTTGTTGGCGTTATACAAAGTGTTGAAAGTGTGGAAGAACTCTTCTTGAGTACGTTCTTTATTTTCTAAGAATTGAATATCATCAACTAACAAAATATCTAGATCGCGATACCTACGTTGGAAAGCTGATGCTTTATCGTCACGAATTGAGTTAATAAAGTCATTTGTGAACTCTTCTGAAGATACATAACGCACCCGGACATTGCCGTATAACTCTTTTGCATATGCCCCAATAGCGTGCAACAAGTGGGTTTTTCCAAGACCAGAATCACCGTAAATAAAGAGCGGGTTATATGCCTTCGCAGGAGCTTCAGCGACGGCAACAGCTGCGGCGTGAGCGAATCGGTTTGATGCACCAATAACGAATGTTTCAAAAATATAGCGCGGGTTAAGTTGTGATGGTTCTTCACTTCGGACAGAACCAGATGCGTCGCGTCCTAAAGTTTTTGGCGCAGTTGCAACAGATGGACTTTCCACAACAACAGTTGGAGCAGGAAGATCGGCGAGCTCGATATTTTCATCGATCATTACAGCGATATTTGTCTTCTCGCCCAACTCGCGGGTCAACACTTCATTAACAACAACACGAAGACGTGACTCGAGGACATCTTTTGCAAATGCGTTTGGGGCTGCAACTAAAAGATTGGTTCCATCTTCACTCTGAATCAAACCGAGGGCTTTAGTCATCATTAAAAAGGCGCGGTGCTGGGGTTCTCCCAATGAGACATGCTCAATTACTCGTTCCCACAAGGCGCTTAATTCAACGTCTACTACTGCCATGTAAGCCCCCTGTTTTAAAAGCACTGCCATAAAAACACGTAAAAGAGTTATCCACAAAGTTATCCACAGGCTGTGGTCTAAAGTAGGGGTTGAGGCCTACAAAATCCCAAATTCGGCGGATAGCCTGTGGAGAAGTCGAAAAGTAGAGCTCTTTAGCCAAAAGCGCAAGTAGTTATCCACAATCGCCCCTCTCGTCTACCCCCACGCCTATAGCTTGGAGCGAGTTTGACCCACACCTATCCACACCTCTACCGTTGCCTCCTTGCTTCCCCCGCATTTATGAATCTTCAGTCGAACCAGGAGTTCCACCTATGACAAAGCGCACCTACCAACCAAATACACGTCGTCGCGCCAAGAAGCACGGTTTCCGCGCTCGCATGGCAACACGTGCAGGTCGTGCTGTTCTTGCTGCCCGTCGCGCCAAGGGTCGCTCACGTCTTTCAGCGTAAAAGCTAGAAGAACGCGGAGCAATAGAGTGCTTCCAAAGAAGGCACGTCTTACTACAAGCGAAGATTTTGCTAAGGCAACAAAGAGCGGACTTCGTCTCACTTCAAGCAACCTTGTTGGATATCTCTACATTGCCCCTGTCGCAAACCTTTCTGTAAATATTGAACTACCAGCCAAATGCGGTCTCATCATCAATAAGTCAGTGGGCGGATCAGTAACGCGCCACCGCATCGCCCGCCAACTTCGACATGACATCGCACCAATCGTGGACACGCTACCCAGCAACTCACTCTTTGTAGTGCGTGTATTAAAAAGCGCACCGGGATACACCAGCGAACTCTCACAACTAGTTTCAGGCTTACTTTCTCGCAGCCAGAAGAACGCGAGCCGCTAATGAAGCTGCTTCTATCTCCACTAACTCTTCTGATTACCTTCTATCAAAAGTTCATCTCCCCAGCATTTGCTCCTCGTTGTAAGTACTACCCATCATGTTCAAGCTATGCACTCACTGCAATCCAAACCCATGGGTTAAAAGGAGTCGCAATGGCTGGTTGGAGAGTATTGCGATGTAATCCATGGTCACATGGTGGAGTCGATTATGTAAAAACAGATCAAAAAACCATTACAGAGCAATCACTTCAGAGCATGAAAGCGGCGGCATAACCATGGGCTTTATTCTTAACCCTCTTTACAACCTAGTATCTGGAATCATTGTTCTCTTCCACAACCTTCTCTCTCCACTTTTAGGAGAAGATAGTGGTGTCACATGGTCACTCTCAATTATGGGACTCGTGGTAGTCATCCGAATTGTTTTGATCCCACTCTTTGTAAAGCAGATTAAGAGTCAACGTGCACTCACCGCCCTTCAACCACATATGAAGGAGATTCAAAAGAAGTATAAGGATGATCGTCAAAAGCAATCAGAAGAGATGATGAAGCTCTATAAAGAGCATAAGACAAACCCTCTCGCCTCATGTTTTCCAATCCTTGCCCAAGCACCAATCTTCTTCGCGCTCTTCACGGTACTTAACGGAATCGCCGCAAAGACAGATGCAGGGGTATCTGCACCAATTGCCCGCGGTTTCCTTAAAGGTGACTATTTAGAGAGTGCGGCCCAAGCCGAATTTTTCGGAGCAAAAATTTCACAAACATTCTTAGGTAGCGATGACATTAGAGTAAAACTTGTCACCGTCCTACTTATTTTTATTATGTCAGCAACAACATTTACAACCCAACGTCAATTAATGACAAAGGGAATGCCGAAGATGGATTCAAGCAACAACATGATGTTGCAACAGCAGAAAATCATGTTGTATTTATTCCCAGTTATTTTTGCAATCTCAGGCGTTAACTTTCCAGTCGGTGTATTGATTTACTGGTCAACAACAAACTTCTGGACTTGGGGACAGCAGTACTACGTCATTAAGAGAAACCCAACACCGGGCTCACCAGCCTTTGAAGAGCTCGAGCGCAAGAAGGCAAAGAAGAGTGGGGTAGTTGAGCCAGATCCAAGCGATCCATCAGCGCCATCCATCGAAGAGGTTAAAGGTCAGCGCGAACAACCAAAAAAGAAGAAAAAGAAGAAGAAGTAATTCGGACAATTAGCATTAAATCCCACCTTAAGGGATTAATTAACCAAGGAGTAGAGATGTCAGAGAACAATACGGTTGTAGAAGAGACAGAAGTCCAGTCAGAAGAAGGAGCCCCTGAGGCTCAAAAGGCGCCTAAGACTGTGGCAAAACTCGAGGAAGAGGGCGATATTGCCGCTGATTACCTTGAGGCCCTCCTTGATATCGCAGATCTCGATGGAGATATCGATATTGATGTCGAAAATGGTCGCGCCTCACTCGCCATCGCCGGCGGAAAGCTTGGCCACCTTGTAGGTAAGGAAGGCGAGGTTCTTGACTCAATCCAGGAGCTCACCCGCCTAGCTGTCCAGACAGCCACCGGAGATCGCAGCCGCTTGATGCTCGATATCGATAACTTCCGTGCCAACCGCCGCAAGGAGCTCTCAGCTCTTGCCAAGGAGAAGGCTGAAGAGGCGACCACTACTGGAAATGCCATCAAACTTGAGCCTATGAATGCCTTTGAGCGCAAGATCATCCATGACACGATCCAGGATTTGGGGCTTAGCAGCGAATCTGATGGAGAAGATCCTCGTCGCTATGTAGTGATCTATCCAGCGTAAAGCCTATGTCGGCAAGCGATGTTTCCCGTGAAACACTGATTGAGCGCTATTTTCCAGAGCGCCTCGATGAGATCGCTGCCTATGCCCACTTTCTCACCACTGCAGGGATCGAAAGAGGCCTCATTGGCCCCCGCGAAGGCGAGCGCATCTGGGAGCGCCATATCTTTAACTGCCTACCTGTTACCCAACTTCTCCCTCAAGGAGCATCCCTCTTTGATATCGGTTCAGGAGCGGGTCTGCCTGGAATTGTGATCGCACTTGCCAGACCAGATCTCTCCGTCACGCTGATCGAACCCCTTGAGCGCAGGGTCGCCTTTCTCACTGAAGCGGTAGAAGGCCTCAACATCGAGATAATCCGCGGCCGGGCCCAAGATGTGAAGAAGTCAGCTGACTTTGTTACTGCTCGCGCAGTGGCCCCTTTAGAGAAGTTGAAGAAGATGAGCTGGCATATGGTTAAAACCGGAGGCAGCCTCCTTGCAATGAAGGGTGAATCAGCCTCATCAGAGATGGAAGGGGTCAAGGGAGCCACGCTCCAGGAGATCACTTTGGAGGGAATTGAGCTTGGGCGCATCGTCGCCATTAAAAAGGGTGCTTAGATAGGCCAATGAGCCAGAGCGGTGATGATTCACGTGAAACATCAACACCTTCCTCGACGAAGGTAGTTGGTGTCCGCCGACTCAAAGAGGCGATGGCAAAGCCAGCCTCAACCCGCATCTTCACCGTTGCTAATCAGAAGGGTGGGGTCGGCAAGACCACCACAACAGTCAATATTGCCGCAGCCCTTTCTATGGGTGGCCTTCGCGTCCTAGTCATCGATTTAGATCCACAAGGCAATGCCAGTACAGCCCTAGGTGTTCCTCATCGTGATAACGCCGGCATCTATGAAGTACTTATGGGAAGCGCCGAGATTTCAACAGTAGTGCAGAAAGTTGCAGGCTTTCCTGTTTTAGATTGCATCTCATCAAATACATCACTTGCTAATGCTGAAATCAATTTAGTTTCGATGGTGGCGCGCGAGCTACAACTAAAAGAAGCGCTAGAAACCATAAGCGTTAATTACGACTATATCTTTATTGATTGCCCACCATCACTTGGCTTGTTAACCGTCAACGCATTTGCTGCGGCAAAAGAATTACTTATCCCAATTCAAGCCGAGTACTACGCACTAGAAGGTTTATCACAACTTCTTGAAACATACACTGTTGTGAAGAAGCGATTAAATCCAACACTAAATCTTTCAACAATCATTTTAACAATGTTTGATGGGCGCACTCGACTTGCAAATGATGTTGCAGCAAATGTGCGATCGCACTTTCCAAACGAACTTATTGATATTCCAATTCCTCGCGCAGTACGCGTATCTGAAGCACCTTCATATAGCCAAACAGTAATGACATATGATCCGCTTTCACCAGGAGCTATTGCATATATGCAGGTGGCGCGCGAAATTGCAGAGCGCGGAAAAGCTAAAGAAGAAGAGAACTTTGATTCAAATGTTGTCAGCATTCATTACAAGAAAGATGGAGAGAGCGCATGAGTGCAAAACGTGGGGGACTCGGAACAAATCTAGATTCACTTATCCCAACATCGCTCACAGTTGGAGATACCGAAGTTGCACAACAGAACGAAGTTCCTATCTCTTCAATTTCTCCTAACCCACGTCAACCACGTACTGTCTTTGATGAAGATGCACTCAATGAATTAATCGCATCGATTAAAGAGATCGGAATACTTCAACCTCCTGTTGTACGTAAAGTTTCTGAAGGTCGCTACGAATTAATCATGGGCGAACGCAGACTCCGTGCTGCAAAGGCCGCAGGCCTAAAAACAATTCCTGTCATTATTCGCCAAACTCCAGATAATGAGTTATTGCGCGAAGCACTTATTGAAAACATTCACAGAAGCCAACTCAATCCTCTGGAAGAAGCTGCGGCATACGCAGGTTTACTTACAGATTTCGGCTGCACACACGAAGAGTTAGCGATGAAATTGGGAAGATCGCGTCCCCTCATTTCAAATATGTTGCGCTTACTTAATCTTCCACCAACAGTTCAACGTAAAGTTGCGGCAGGAGTAATCTCAGCTGGCCATGCACGTGCATTATTGGGACTTAGCGATGAGAAAGAGATTGAAAAACTAGCTAACAGAATCGTTGCTGAGGGCTTAAGCGTTCGTGCAACCGAAGAGATTGTGGCCATCGCAGGACCTGCCAAGAAGAGCGCTAAAACCAAGACAAAGGTTGGGATTTCAGGAACAACTCTTGCCAGCGCCGAATTGTTAAGTGATTACCTCGATACACGCGTGAGCATCGAACAAGGTAAAGGTAAAGGAAAAATCACAATCGAATTCGCTGGCAGTGAAGATCTACAGCGCATCGTCGATTTAATCGAAGGTTAATTAAGCGCTGAGCCTCTTCGAGACATCTCTTGCTTAACAACTTGTCCTAACGCCTTCACACCTTCGCGAATACGTTCTGGTGTTGGGTGGCAATATGAAAGTCGCATCGACCATGACCCAAAACCATCTGCGTAAAAGGCTGTCCCTGGAACATAAGCAACCTTGGCAACAATTGCCTTAGGCATCATCGCCTTAGTATCAATTTCTGGTGGAAGATTGACCCAAACATAGAAACCGCCGCCAGGTTTAGTCCACGTAGCTTCCTGCGGGAAGTATTCAGTGAGTGATTCAAGCATCGCATCACGGCGGACTTTATAAACCTCACAGAAGCTTGCGATTTGATCGCGCCATGGCTGGTTAGTTAAATAGTTGGCAATTGTTAGTTGTGTGAAATTTGATGGGCAGAGAATCGACGATTCTGATGCAATAACCAATTTATCTTTCAGTGATTGCGGAACAAGGGCCCAGCCAATGCGTAGCCCTGATGCGATTGTCTTTGAAAATGATCCGAGATAGATAACGTTTTCAGAATCTTCTGCACGCATCGCATTTGGTGATGGACGATCAAATCCAAGAAGTCCGTAAGGGTTATCTTCAACAACGAAGATGCCTTCCTCGCGACAGATAGCAAGAATCTCTGTACGACGCTCTGCGGGCAAAAGCACACCCGTCGGATTCTGATAATTAGGGATGAGATAAAGGAATTTAATCTTGCGCCCAGCTGCACGAGTGACTTTGATGGCATCGCGAAGTGATTGCGGAACCATTCCATCTTGATCCATCTCAACATGGACAACAGCTGCCTCATATTGGCGGAATGTTCCAAGGGCTCCCACATAAGAAGGCGCTTCAACTAAGACAACATCGCCGGGATCGATAAAGATACGAGAGATCAGATCTAGCGCCTGCTGTGAACCAGTAGTCACAACAATGTCATCTGGATTGGCGCGAATACCTTCAAGTGCCATGACATCGCAGATTAATTCGCGAAGCTTGGGATGGCCTTGTCCGCTTCCGTATTGCAGAGCTTCAGCGCCATTAGTAAGAATCAATTCATTAACAACACTTGCCATCATATCCATCGGTAGCGCTGAAAGATTTGGCATTCCACCAGCAAGAGAGACAATCTCAGGGCGTGAGGCAACAGCAAAGAGTGAACGAATTTCACTCGGAAGCATTCCGGCGGCGCGGGCAGCAAAGCGTTCTTCAAGCTTTTGCGGAGCACCTGTATGGAATCGTGTATTTACCTCAGACATAGGGAGAAGTCTCCCACATCGCCTGCAGTACTGGGGTAATTATTTAGCGGCGAATACCAGCGCTACGAAGATCTGAGATACGCAATGTACCTGTTTTAGCATCATCTTCAGCGGCTAGGTAAAGGCGTTGAATCGCAATAATGAACGCTTCAGCCACCGCATCACGAAATTCTGGGCTGGCTAAGTTCTTTGCATCCTGAGGGTTGCTCAAATAACCACAATCAACTCGAACAGATGGAGCTTTAGTTAAACGGAGTGCATCCCATGTCTTTGCATGTGTTCTGCAATTAAGGAGGTTTGTACGCGCACAAATCTCACGTTGTACTAAAGAGGCAAAACGTTCTCCAACAACTGAGTGAACACCATGAGCATCGCTACCGTAAAAGTATGTTGCAACACCTTGCGCACTGGGGTTGCTATGTGTGTCTGTATGCAGCGAAATAAACAAATCTGTGGGATTGACATTTGTAAATGCGATGCGCTCAGATTCAGTTGGAGAATTTTTAGCACCACGCGTGAGAAAAACGCTAGCGCCGAGTGCAAGCAAGCGTCCTTCAATACGAACTGCGATGTCATAAACAATCTCTGCTTCATCACCATTACTGCCTGGATCCAAAACAATAACTTTATTTGCAAGAGCTGGTCCACGAGTTCTGGCTGCAGCGCTTTCACGCAACTGTGATGGCACACCACCAGAAACAATTTTTGTTAAACGAATCAACCCAATAATCGTCTCAGGGCCACAACGACCATCAACTTTTGCACCCACTGATTTTTGGAACTCTTTTACAGCCGCTTCAGTCCGTTCTCCATAAATTCCATCAACGCGGCCACAATCAAATCCCATCTCTGTCAGACGAGATTGCAGAGCTGCGACATCATCACCGTGCATTAATGGTGATGATTGAAGGTAGAGAGAGCGATCTCCTAGTTTCCAACGAGCATCTTCAAGAGCGCGCTCGGTAGCGACATCTAAGAGACCGGTGACATTTAATCCACGCTCTTGCTGAAAAGAACGAATCTCATCAGGAGAAAGCTGTGAATGCATTATTTAAAACCCTTACGGTTTAGATAAATGCTTCAAGCTCTTTAAGAAGAGCTGGCTTTGGCTTTGCACCAATAATTGTCTTAACAACTTCACCGTTAACGTAAACATTAAGCATCGGAATCGAAGTAACGCCGTACTTGATCGCAATCGCAGACTCTTCATCGGTATTGAGCTTTACGATCTTGAGCTTATCTCCGTGCTCATTTGAGATATCTTCAAGGATCGGTCCAATTGCACGGCACGGCCCACACCATTCAGCCCAAAAATCTACAAGGACGGGGGTGCTGCTCTTGAGTACTACTTCATCGAAATTATCTGCAGTTACTTTGCTGGTTGCCATGACTACTCCTATTTATCTGTGGGTTCTAGGTTACTAGTGTGAGAGAAATTTTTCAGCGTCTAGCGCTGCTTGGCAGCCCGAGCCCGCAGCTGTAATCGCTTGTCGATAGGTGTGATCTACGAGATCTCCACATGCAAAGACTCCTGGAAGATTGGTGCGTGTAGAGCGTCCCTCCACTTTCACATAACCCTCATTGTCGAGATCAATCTGTCCGATAAGTAGTTCGCTGCGAGGAATATGTCCGATTGCGACAAAGAGACCTGTGAAATCGCGCTGCGATAGTTCACCTGTCACAGTGTTCTTCAAAGCTAATCCAGAGACTTTATCTTCACCAAGAATATCTACAACCTCTGTATTCCAGAGCATTTCAATTTTTGGATTATTAAGTGCGCGATCTGCCATGATTTTTGAGGCACGTAATGAATCACGGCGATGAATCAGAACAACCTTGCTTGCAAACTTTGTTAAGAATGTTGCTTCTTCGACTGCAGAATCTCCACCACCGACAACAGCAATTGTTTGATCTCTAAAGAAGAAACCATCACATGTCGCACACCATGAAACGCCGCGACCAGAGAGACGATCTTCATTTGCAAGCCCAATATGCTTATAAGCAGAGCCTGTTGCAAGAATGACCGCACGGGCCTGTACAACATTTCCACTGCCATCTTTAATTGTCTTTACATCGCCCTTTAAATCCATCTCAACAACATCATCAGTAATGAGCTCTGTTCCAAAACGAGCTGCCTGCTTGCGCATATCTTCCATAAGTACTGGACCCATAACGCCATCTACAAACCCCGGAAAGTTCTCAACCTCTGTTGTTGTCATGAGCGCACCGCCCGCTGTCACAGAACCCTCATATTGCACAGGATTTAATTGCGCACGAGAGGCGTAAATAGCTGCTGTATATCCAGCGGGGCCTGAACCGACAATAACAAGATCACGAATCATGGATCCAGCCTACCTTTCCTTTTCTTCAACAACCCACGACCAAACTCGGCCAAAGTTGCGATCTCTGCCACCCTAAAGAGTTTGGCGAAGAGAAGATAGAAGGCCCCACTAAGAGCCAAGATGAGCCCAAGGCGTAGAGCCCGCAGGATCAGAGAAGACTCACCACTCTCCCATTTAAAGAAGTACATCACTGCAAATAGCGGCGCCATAGCAAGAATTGAAGCTAGATAAAGTTTGGTGTGGTGTCCGGCAAAGGTAGAGAAAGCCAGTTTTCCAGTATGTTTTTTAAGGAGTGAGAGAGTAATAAAAAGTCCAACGATATAGCTGGCTGAAAACGCTACGCCCAACCCAATAGTTACTTGCTGGCTATTAAGAGTTTCCAGGAAGAGATATGAAAGAGCGACAGAGATAACATTAATAATCAAGATCGAAATTACTTGCGTACGAGTATCTTCAAATGCGTTAAAGCCGCGAATTAAAATTAAGTTAATTGAAAATGCAACCAAACCAAGGCTTAACGCTGAGAGAACTTGTCCAATGTATCGGGAATCCTCTAATGAAATTCCAAAATAGAGAGACTCAGTCATCATAGGACCAAAGAAGAAGAGTGCGACGCTACTTGGAACAGTTATTACGCCGACCATTTTGATTGCGCGAATGAGTTGTTTGCGTACCTCTTCCACGTTCTTCTCAATAGCAAGTTTAGATAAATGGGGAAGGAGAGCAGTCACAATAGAAATTGTGACGATCGAGTACGGCAATAACATGATGTAGTAAGCGCTCGTAAATGGTGTAAACCCAACACCTGTGGTGATTCCTTCTTGCGCACTTCGCACGGCAGCGCTTGTTGCCACGTTAACGGTGACTAAATATCCAAGTTGTGAGATGAGAACATAGACCAGAGTCCATCCCGCAAGCGAGAAGGATTTACCCAAACCGTGCAATCCAAATTTAACTCGGAGACGAATACCGGACTTCTTTACTACCGGGATCAAAATGAGTGCTTGCACAACAATTCCCAGGGTTGTTCCCCACCCTAGAAGTTGAATCTGGAAATCAGTAATCGTTCCAATAGCTATCGATTCCTGTAACACCAGAACTCCAGCAAAGACTGCGATGACCACGAGGTTATTGGCAATCGGAGCCCACATCAATGGAGCAAAGGATCCTCGAGAGTTTGCGACCTGACCGAGCATCGTGAAAAGTCCAAGGAAGAAAATTTGAGGAAGGCAGTATCGTGTAAATGCGATTGCGATCTGATTTTCCGCCTCAAAACCTTGTGTAGAAAATTCTGGAGCATAAAGCCGAACCAGGGCTGGTGCGAAAATTACTCCGATTGCTACAAGTAGCAACAAAATTCCTGAAATTGTTGTTACTAGACGAGACGCGAAACCATCACCACCATCTTCATCTTGAAAAGAGCGAACAAGTTGCGGAACGAAGATTGCAGTAAGTGCTCCACCAACAAGTAAGTTGTAGAGAATGTTTGGCATCGTGTTTGCGACGTTATATGTATCTGCAAGGAGAGCGGTACCCAGTACTGCAACACCTAAAATTGCGCGGAAGAAACCAGTGATGCGAGAGAGAATTGTTCCAATTGCCATAATTCCAGAGGCGCGAAAGAGCTCATTATTTTTCATTTACGCCCCTTTCTAATCCGACGATAAGTCTGTGCACCAGCACCAATAAAGAGTAGAACTGCAGCAGCTGTTGTAAACCACGCCACACGTGAATCAATCAAAGTCATGGTTAGCGCTAGTTTTGAAGAAGGCCCCAGCCACTTGCCATCAGAATTTGTGAGCACTGCATTTAATTGTGTAGCACCGGATGTAATGACTGTATAAGGAACCGACATCTGGGTCCGAGAATTTGGGTCAAGTGTGATCTCACGAATGTCTTCGACAATCACACGAATGTTTGAGGCACGAAATATAAGGTTGATCTTTACTGGTGTACTAAACCCATTGACAAGGGTTAAAGGGACTTTTCCAGATTCGGATGTAAGTGCGTATTTTCCTGGATTAACTCGCAACTTATTCTGCTGTAGTACAACCCCATCTACTGCGCTCTGCGCAAAAACATCTGCCGAATTTCCATTTATTGATGGTGAGAGCAAGATGGCCAGGCGCGCGCGAAAGAGTTGTAATTCTGGAGCGCTTACAGCTGTAGATAGTTTTGAAATAGCTTGGCGATTAACCGTGTAATTCTTTCGATCGGGCCCACTTAATTTACTCAAAGTAGAGGTAGCAGGTTTAAAGGTAGTTTTATCGGCGGTTATCGCTCTACCTAAGTGGAAAGCAACGCGTTCTACACCGTATTTTTGATAGAAAGTTAACTCACTCGGTGCAAGGCGTTTAACTAAACGTAAATCAGGATTTCCATATGCAATTGGAGTAATCACACCACCAGCGGTAGCAATGCGAAGCTGTGCAAGCCAGGCAGCAGCCGCCTCTACTCCGTTACCGTCTTCCTCATTCGCAAGTTCATAACCATCTGCCATATCTGCAACTTCATCTAAGAGGGCGGCATCGATAAACCATCGAGTCTGTGTGAGAGTTGGCGTATAGACGAGTGAACCCAAACGACCCTCAGGAGTGAGAAGAGTTGCGAGTTCGTCATCAATAAATCTTCCATCAAGAAGTTGATGTGGTCTTTCAATGAGTTCGACGCTACGAACAACAGCACTTGCACTCTGCGGGAGAGAAATTCCAAGAACTAGAAGTGCAATAGTGATGCCCACAAACCTTTTCATTGCTCTACCTCAGATGCTTTGGTGCGAGCGATTAACTTCTTCTCATCTGGGTAGGCAAGAAGGCTGATGATTTCAGAAAGGGGGAACCAACCCACTTCATCAACTTCAGATTCTTGAGCCGCTAAGAGTCCACCAACTTCTTTAAATTGAAAGTGGTGAACAGTTTTATGAATGCGTTTGCCGCCAGCCATAAACCAGAAATCAATAACACCTAATGAGCGCTCGATCTCAGATGTAATTCCAGTCTCTTCGGCAACTTCGCGAATAGCTGCCTGCTCAGGAGTTTCACCTTCTTCTATATGTCCCTTTGGAAGCGACCAGAGAATTCGAGTTCCAGTTGCATCTTTATGGTCACGTCGACCAATGAGCAACCCCTTCGTCTTCGTCGAATCAATAACAAGGCCGCCGGCGCTGACTTCATCTACACGTTTTGCATATGGTTGCGGTTTTGGTTGTGGCTTTGTTTGAGTTTTGCCTTTTGTTGCAGCGGTAGTGCTGCCTTCCTCGCCAGAGGTGTGATTCTGTGGGGCGCGATGTGCAGGACGCTTACGTCTGCGCTTCTTTTTAATGCCTTCGCTGCCCGCACCAGGTGCCGGGTTCATGCCATAAGGGTAACGCTCGGGACTAGCCTTAGCCATTATGTCTTCGCCTCAAAATACACCAGCCTCACAGGCGGGCTTAAGCGCTGCCGGTGAGATGGCGATTGCATCCCTCGTTGAGCGCGCCCCACTAGCAAGTTCACTAGCTGCTGCCTTTAAGGAGAAGGGATTTACTCTCGCACTTGTAGGCGGACCAGTGCGCGATGCGCTTTTAGGAAGACTTGGAAACGATCTTGATTTCACAACAAGTGCACCACCGCTTGAGACAAAAAAGATTTTGCAAAAGTGGGCAGAAAATGTTTGGGATACCGGAATTGAATTCGGAACAGTTGCTGGTCAGCGCGGAGAAACAACGGTTGAAGTAACAACATATCGCAGCGAAAGTTATAGTAGTGAATCGCGTAAACCTGATGTCACATACGGAACTTCAATTGCAGGCGATCTTTCACGGCGCGACTTCACGGTTAATTCGATGGCGCTAGAGCTCACTGGTGCAAAACCTGTATTTATCGATCCATTTGATGGCCTTGTTGATTTAGCAAAGAAAGTTCTGCGCACGCCAGGCAAGCCAGAAGATTCATTTAGTGATGACCCGCTTCGCATGTTGCGTGCTGCGCGCTTTGCCAGCCAACTTAACTTTGAGATTGCTCCAGAAGTTATTGTCGCGATGAAAGATATGGCAAAAAGGCTTGAGATTATTTCTGCAGAGCGTGTTCGCGATGAAATTACAAAACTTCTCATGTCACCACAACCCCGTACTGGTATTACGATCTTGGTTGAGACAGGGCTTGCAGATATCGCACTGCCCGAAATTCCAAAGCTGCGCCTTGAAGTCGATGAACACCACCACCATAAAGATGTCTACGAACATTCGATTACTGTTCTTGAGCAAGCGATTGCGCACGAAGATCGCTTAGGTGGCCCAAACCTAGTTATTCGCCTGGCCGCCCTGCTGCACGACATCGGAAAACCAAAGACCCGCGCCCTTCTTGAAGGTGGCGGAGTCTCTTTCCATCATCACGAAGTAGTGGGTGCACGCCTTGCAAAAAGTAGGTTGAAAGCGCTGCGATTTAGTAATGAAATTATTGAAGATGTTGAAACACTGATCGCTCTACATCTGCGCTTCCATGGATATGGTGATGGTGAATGGACTGATTCAGCAGTACGCCGCTACGTGCGTGATGCCGGTGAATTACTCACACATTTACACGTACTCACTCGCGCTGACTGCACAACACGAAATGCACGCAAGGCAGCTCGATTAGCTGCAACTTATGACAGCCTTGAAGCACGCATAGAAGTACTGATGGAGCAGGAAGAGCTCTCCAAGATTCGCCCAGATCTAGACGGTGCGGAAGTGATGTCGCTGCTTGCTATTAAACCAGGGGCCGATGTTGGTCGTGCACTGGATTTCCTCATGGAACTTCGAATGGATCAGGGGCCGCTCGGTAAAGTGAAGGCAACTGAATTGTTGCTGCAATGGTGGGCTAAGCGGAACGGATAAAGAACTTCGATGGCCGCAAGAGAATCATCGATGTCGCTAAATAACCAATACCAATAACTGTGGGAAGTGTCCACGTGTCACCATTTGTTGGTAACAAAAACGCGGCGAGTAATCCGCCAGAGACAATTGCAAAGTTAACTACAACGTCATAAACAGCAAATACCCGCCCGCGGAAAATATCATCGATCTTTGATTGCACAAGTGCATCATTTGTGACTTTTACACTCTGCCCACATAGAGCGGTAAAGAATGCGGTGAGTGCCAGAGTTAAAGGTGTGCGAGCGACAGCTAGTGCAATAACACTCAATGATGCTGCAGCCATTGCCAATCTAATCCAACGATGTCTTCCCACTTTGCTTACTCCGTAGGGCGCCACGATTGCGCCAACAACAAAGCCCACCGCAGCTGTAACGATCATAAACGTGACACCAGCCAAACCTGCCTCAGTGTCGAGCGGATCGTTAAATTTATTTCTTTCAAGAACAAGAGTCATAAGTGTTAGCGCCGTAAGTCCACCTCGCTGAATTGCAATTGCTGCAATACCGCGCGCTGCATCAACGTGCTCTTCTAAGAATTTAACTCCTTCTCGCATCTCTTTTAAACCTTGCGTGAAAGAACCTTTAACAATTTCATGAGGAAGCGGCCCGATTTCATCTCGGCGTAGCATTGATGCAAAGAGAGCCGCACCTAAGTATCCGCAGACAGCGATAGAGATGATGACTGCATCTGCATAATCAGCCGATGTCATGGAATCCAAAATCTTGCGAGTACCTAAACCAATGCCACCACCAAGTACAACCCAGACCGAACCACCCGTAACGACAAAAGCGTTGGCGGCAATCAATTTCTCACGGGAGATAACCAGAGGCAGACCTGCAGATAACCCGGCGAGAATCAATCGATTGACACCGAATGCGATCAGAACAAAGACTGTTAACTCAATTCCTGTTCGACCCTGAAAAATAAGTAATGCGATTATCGCCAATGTAATTGCCCGAACCATATTTGCAAAGAAGAGTGCACGTTGTCGCGAGAAGCGATCAAGGATCGTGCCGACAAATGGTCCAACTATGGAATACGGAACCAAGACAAGAGCGAAGGCGAGAGCAGCGCTCATCGCATCTGCTTGGCGCTCTGGCGAGAAAAGGACAAAGGAGGCGAGAGCGCTTTGAAATATGCCGTCAGTGAGCTGACCCGTCCAACGAATACGAAGTAACCGTATAAGTTTTCGATCGAAGAGAATCTCTTTAACGCTCACTGGTTAACCGCCACTGGGCAAGCGTAGTAACTCAGAAGCGATTATTCTTCGCATGTGGCCACAACACTTACCTTGCGTTCTCTGCGCGCCTATATCGACTACACACTCGATAAGCGCGCAACTCTCATGGGGCTATTCCGTGGTGTGGTCGATGCGTGTGATGCAGATCCGTATTTAATGCGTGCAGCTAAATATCATGGCGAGAAAGTGGATAGAAAGTGTCCAGTATGTAAAAAACTGGAGCTCGTTGAACTTCGCTACACATTTGGTGATCAACTCGGACAATTCTCAGGTCGAATTAAATCCCCTCAAGAGTTGGCGACGATGGAGAGAGAATTCGGTGAATTTTCTGTCTATGTCGTTGAGGTTTGCCGAGGATGTTCATGGAATCACCTGTGTTCTACCTTTATTTTAGGCGATGGCATCACCCGTAAAGCGCCACGGAAAGTGCGAACGCTCGAAGATGAGTAGAAGACAGGTAACCTTTAAGAATGGATAGAGTGATTCTGCGCCGCCGTTTATTTCGCACCACGGTCTTTCTGGGCGGATTCGGCTTTATTGCAGGATCAACTCTCTTTGCCTTTGCCTGGTTCTCTGTTTCGATTCCCGATCCAAATGCTTACGTCAACAGCCAGGCAACCATCATTCAATATTCAAATGGTGACGAGATCGGTCGTATCGGTACACAGAATCGTCAAATTCTTCCTATTGCACAGATTCCAATAAATATGCGCAATGCGGTGCTGGCTGCAGAAGATAGAAAGTTCTACTCCAACCAAGCATTTAGCGTGACAGGTATTGCTCGCGCACTCATCAATAACTTGAAATCTGGAAGCCTCAACGGCGAAGGTGGATCAACCATTACTCAGCAATATGCCAAGACGGCATTTCTGACTTCCAGCCGCACCATAGAACGTAAAATTAAAGAGCTTGTCATTGCGATGAAACTCGAGAACGCGTTATCTAAAGATCAAATCTTTGAAAACTATCTCAATACTATTTACTTTGGTCGCGGCTCTTACGGTGTGCAGACAGCGTCACAGCAATATTTCAATCGCAACGTCGACCAATTGACTCTTTCACAAACGGCAGTCATCGCGAGTATCTTGCGCTCGCCAGGTTATTACGACCCTTCACTTTCAAAAGAGAATGGCGTCCGACTCGAGAATCGATTCCAATACGTCATCGATGGAATGTTAAATGAAGGTTGGATTACTCAAGAACAGGCAGACAAGGCAAAGTTTCCAACAGTTGCCCCGCGTGTGACATCAGGAACTTTGAGCGGACCAAAAGGTCACGTTATTTCACAAGTGCAGAGAGATTTAGGTCGACTGGGATTTACAGAAGAACAGTTGCTTGAAGGTGGACTTATCATCCGCACAACACTGGTTGAGAAGGCACAACAATCTGCAGTGGATGCAGTGACGAAGTTCTACCCAAAGAAAGCACCTGAAAACCTACGTATAGGCCTTGTTGCTATTCGCCCCGGCACCGGTGAGATAGTTGCACTATATGGTGGCCGAGATTATTTAGAGCGACAACTCAATGATGCAACTCAGTCCATTGCACTCGCTGGTTCAACATTTAAACCATTCGCGCTTATCGCGGCTCTTGAAGCGGGAATTCCATTGACATCGATGTGGAATGGTGATTCTCCACAAACATTTGATGACCTTGGTAAGCCTTACATTGTGAGCAATTACGGCAACGAAGGGTGGGGTCAGCTCGACCTACTCACCGCAACTCAACATTCAGTAAACACAATCTTTGTTCCACTCGGCATGAAAGCCGGAATGGATAAAGTTGTTGATGCTGCGCGCAGGGCAGGTATTCCTGAAAACGTGGCGATGATTCCAACGCCATCTGTTGTATTGGGTGTTGCATCTCCTCACGTGATCGATGTTGCAAACTCTTATGCAACTTTTGCTGCTCAAGGTGTCTATGCCAAACCATTCTTGGTTGCATCCGTAACTGGTCCAAATAAAGGGGTGCTCTATGAAGCAACTCCACAAACACAAGAAGTTTTCTCTAAAGAGGTAATGGCTGATCTAACCTACGCACTCAAAAGCGTAGTAAATGGCGGTACAGGTGCTGCTGCTCTCTCACTCGGTCGTCCTGCAGCTGGTAAGACGGGAACTTCACAGTCAAATGCCTCTGCCTGGTTTGCTGCATACACACCACAACTTTCTGCATCGGTTGCTCTCTTTAGAGATTCAGCATCAGAGTCCCTTAATGGCATCGGTGGATTGACCTCTGTTACTGGTGGAACATTCCCGGCACGTATATGGACAGCGTTTATGAAGGGCGCTCTTAAGGGTGAACCAGTAATGACTTTCCCAGCACCATCAAATATCGGTGGTCTTGATCCGATTGTGATGACATCTGGCGGCGTACAAACCAGAAAAGAATGATTTAACTTTCCATGAGTGCTCGTCTTGCTAAACCTGTAGTTGTACTAATTTTTCTTAGCTTGATGGCAACCCTTGTAGGAGCGCTTAAATTCAGCTCGTGCGAGCAATCGCTCTGGGCAACCCCAGATCAATATGTTCATGCCTGCTATTCAGATATTCCATCGCTATACGGTGCACGTGAACTAGATGATGATCGTTGGTCATATTCATCAACCACAAATGCTGTGGAGTACCCAGTACTTACCGGAACAGTGATGTGGTTCTTTGCTCGCGTGATTCCTAGCGGTGAAAACGAAATGCTTAATTACTACAGAATTAATCAGATTTTCTTAGCAGGGCTATTTCTATTCATAGCATTAGTTGTGTATCGAATACGGCCAGAGTTCGCCTATCTCTCTGCCATCGCTCCAGCAGCGATTGCATCTCTCTATATCAATTGGGATTTGTGGGCGATTGTTTCCATGATGCTCTCTATTTATTGGTTTGATCGTAAGAAGTACACGCACTCAGCACTTGCAATTGGAATTTCGATTTCGACAAAGTTCTTGCCTGTCTTCTTACTTTTACCGATCGTACTCATTCTCTGGCGCCGCAATGAAATTCGAGAGCTTGCTCGTTATCTCGGCATTACTGTTGCAACTTTCTTGCTCTTCAATATTCCTGTGATGCTCACAACTCCAGATGGTTGGTTACGTTTCTACCAACTTAACTTTGATCGAGGAGAGGATTGGGGTTCGATTTGGTATGCCCTTTCTTCTTTAGGGGTAAACCTTGGAAATACAAACTTCTTTGCAATTCTCGCTTTAGCTGTAGCAGTTCTTGTGGTCTCACTTCTTATCTTCTCCACCAAGAAGACGGTGCAACTTGCTGATGTCAGCTTTATTGTTTTAGCCCTAGTCATGGTTGCAAGTAAGGTGTATTCACCGCAATACGTTTTATGGCTTGTGCCACTTGCAGTGATTGCAATGTCAAGACGTAAAGATGTACATGCATTTTGGATCTGGCAGATTGCAGAAGTTATTTATCACGTCGCGATCTGGCAACGCTTAGCCACTGTGACTGAGGCAAAGTTCGGATTACCTCTGACCGGATACGCCTTAATCAGCCTGCTGCGCATTGCCGCCTGCCTCTATTTCGTCGTCGTACTCATCAAAAAGGCCTCCAAAGGCGGCCAATTCCCGCACGAATTTCTCTTTAAATCCGCCGACAGTTACCCTTAACCCTCCACACCGTGGCCCCCGACTTGGGTCAGCTGCGATGCGGAGAAGCTATAACCCTCCTGTCACGGAAATGCCGTGGCCGTCTTAGTCCAGAGGAGGTCGGGTTAACGCATGCGTCACTATGAATTAATGGTCATTCTCGATCCAGAACTCGAAGAACGTACAGTCACACCATCACTTGAGACTTATCTCAAGATCATCAAAGACAGCGGAGGCCGCGTCGACAAGCTCGATGTTTGGGGCCGACGTCGTATGTCATTCGAAATCAACAAAAAAGGCGAAGGCATCTACGCAGTTGTAGATATGCACTGTGAGCCTGCTGCGGTCAAGGAATTGGACCGTCAACTTAACTTGAACGAATCCGTTCTACGCACAAAGGTTATTCGTCCCGAATAATCTCCACATCCTTGTTGGTGGCATCTAGAAAATGTTGCCGGGGGGATGTAATTTAAAAGTATGGACTCCACCAGTAGAGACCACCCAGAGTAGATATAGAAGAGAGAAGAGGAAAAAATGGCAGCAGGAGATACAACAATCACAATGATCGGCAACCTCGTTGACGATCCCGAGCTACGCTTCACACCATCTGGTGCGGCGGTAGCTAAATTCCGCGTTGCTTCAACACCTCGCTATCTCGACAAGGCAACTAATGAATGGAAAGATGGCGAGAGCCTCTTCCTTCAATGCCAAATCTGGCGTCAAGCTGCAGAGAATGTTGCAGAGTCACTCACAAAGGGAATGCGAGTCATTCTCTCTGGTCGACTTAAGCAGCGTTCATACGAAACAAAAGAAGGCGAAAAGCGCACAGTCTTTGAAGTAGAAGTTGATGAAGTAGGTCCATCTCTTCGCAACGCCACCGCTAAGGTCACACGTACCCAGCGCGCAGGCGGAGCCGGTGGATTTGGAGCAGCAGCACCTGCTGTGGCTGATTCATTTAACGACGATCCTTGGGCTGCAGCATCACCTTCACCAGCCGGCGGTGGATGGGCAACCACTACCTCCGACGAACCTCCATTCTAAAAAAGTTTAAATAGATAACTAACCACCATTCCTCATTGGTGATCGAGAACCGATCGCCGTGAGGGCCCGAAAAGGAGCACCACAATGGGAGCACGTAATAACCGGAACCTCAAGGAACCGAAGAACAAGGGCGCGAAAGCTGCTGCCCTCAATAAGAAGTTCAAGAAGAAGCCTTGCAGCTTCTGCCGCGACAAGGTCACATATATCGATTACAAAGATATCGCGACCCTTCGCAAGTACATCTCTGATCGCGGCAAAATCCGCGCTCGCCGCGTCA
>Ga0315900_10002371_pt1 | contig 28877 bp, 25 predicted proteins | sample LakEriMetagenome_FD_203521 | JGI IMG/M metagenome (GOLD analysis project Ga0315900, IMG submission 203521) | Freshwater fungal communities from buoy surface, Lake Erie, Ohio, United States - Buoy 12 MA114 | ecosystem: Environmental > Aquatic > Freshwater > Lake > Lake biofilm | place: USA: Lake...
GTAATGTTTTTGGTAGAGAAGATTATCGCCATGTTTCGTATTTAGGAAAACATTGCAAAGGAAGTATCAGTGGCTTTGGATTAAAAGGCTATGAAATGGCGATTGATAGTTTTAATTAAATTATCTAAATAAAGTAAGGTGTCCGTTTTTATAAACTGTACCATTATTTGTTTCTGCTTCAATTAAATATACATAAACTCCATTAGGTACATTTTTACCTTTATAGGTTCCATCCCAAAATTCATTAATATCTTTTAGTTCTATAATCTTTTCTCCCCAGCGATTGAAAATGAGACAATTAAATGCATTGATACAAGTTGCTTTCGCAAACCATGTGTCATTTATTAAATCTTTATTTGGAGTAAACGTATTAGGAACATAAAGAGTATAATCATTCTTATCGATTGGCATTTCTAAAATCAAATTAGTTTCACATAAATTTGAATCCCTAATAACTAAAGAATAGCTACCAGGACCTAACTCTTCAAAAATAGTATCTGTAGAGAATAAAAGCCCATTAAAACTTAAGAGAAAAGGAGCTGTACCTCCGGTAATATTACTGATAACAAACGAACCGTCATTTGCGTCACAAAGAGGAAAATTTTTAGTTAACTCAATATTTGAAGTAACAGTTACTTTTTCAATACTATATGTGTTTGAATAAATACAACCGTTCGCATCTTTTACGCTAATAGTGTAGATACCTTGTGCTAAATTTGAAAATGTGCTAACAGAGGTAAAACCGGCATTATTAAAAGAGAATTGATAAGGTGAAGTTCCATTTAACACACTTGTAACACTAATACTACCATTTGTACTTTCGCAAATAGAATTACTTTGATTCACATTAATTGAATTTGGACCGTTTAATTGATTAACAACAAATACCGAAGATGTTGAACAAGCTCCATTTACAATTGAAAGTGAATATATTCCAGAGGCGAGATTATTTAAATTGTTTGAAACAGAAATATTTGGAGTCCATGAATAAGTAGAGTTTGTGTAATTATCTGTTATTGATATCATGCCATTATTTGTTCCACAATCTGAACCTGTTATAGAACTTGTTAATATTTGTAAAGGTATGGAACTTGAAATTGGTACCACCGTAGAAACTTGGCAAACACCATTGAATGCAGATACTGTGTAATTCCCCGCTGATAAAGAACTAACAAAATTACTTACCGAACTAACCCCTGAACTCCATGTGTAAGTGTTACCAACTGGCAAAGACGTCATAATAATTGATCCATTATTTAAACCACAAGTTGTATTTGTATATGAAACTGCTGTAATAGTTGGCGAAGGATTTACGCTTACAGTGATAATAGAATTTGTAAAAGTTATACCAGAACATACTGGTAATAAACTCGAAACTGTATAGCTAGTTGTGACTAATGGTGTAACAGAAATACTTGAGGTATTGGAACCAGTACTCCATGTATAGGAAGATGCGCCATTAACAGATAAGGTAACAGTTGCGCCTGCACAAATTACACTATTAGAACTAACTACACTTACTATAGAAGAAGATGTTGAACAAGCCGTTCCTGTAATAACAGGTTGTTGAGTTGACCAACTCGGAGTATTTGAAAATATACCTGTATTATTATTTATTGTAGCGTCAGCAACTGAAGATCCTCCTGGCTGATTACATCTATAATACAAAAACAAATTTGATTCCGCACCAGACAAACATTTATCATAATTAGAAGCTATTTCAGTTGCAGATAAAACTCTTGTCCAAATTCTTACTTCATCCATATTACCAAACAATGGCAAAGGATTACCTCCAAAATTCAATCCTAACTGAGTTGGTATTACTCTTGTAATAGGAGGTGTAGTAATAGGCTTAGAATCAACCAGCACCCCATTTACATATAATTCAGCTATTTGATTAACATAATCCATAACACCTGCGGCGTGATACCATGTACCAATGATAAATCCTGCAGATGGCTCATAACTGCAATTAGGTGCTGTTGGAAATGTACTATTAGGTCCATCTACTTTAAAAACTAATCTAGTTACAGGCTCATTGAACCATCCACCTTGCCATCCAAATCCCAGCCATTGATCTTCAAATAACACACCATCTACCGAACTAATTAAAGGTTGCATATCCGTTCCAAAAGGTTGGTTTAATTTAAACCAACATTCCCAAGTGTAACCACCATTATTACCAGAATAGTATTGATTTGTTGATGGCAAATCAACAACTGGATTATTAGCATCTAACAAAAGTGAACCTTGACAAGATTGGGAAGACGCTTTGCAAAAAAAGAAGAAAAATAATACTATTAAGAAGTATTTTATAGTATTATTAATAAAATGCATATGTCATTTTTATAGCTGTATTTCCAGTTGTGAATTTACAAAAAAATCAGCTAACATGTTTACTATTATTTTATTGCTATATTAAATAATAACAAAAACTATTCTTTGATTATTTTAATAGGTGCTATGCCTTTTATATTAAGAAAATAAAAGCCAGTAGCAAACTCTTCTAAATCTATTTTTAAATCTTCATTTGTAATAGTTTGTTTTAACAATGTTTGCCCTAAAACATCCGTTAATATGTAATCAGAATTTAAATAAGCTTTATTCACTTTTAAACTAACTTCTTTATTAGTTGGATTTGGATACACTATAACAGTCTCATTTTTTGTTATTTCGGAAACAGAAACTAATCCAGAGTAAATTGTTGCAATTTCATTAGGAGTTAATACTCTATTCCAAATACCAATCTCGTCCATTTTACCATTATAAAATAAAATATTGTCAACTCTTTTACCAATCACAAAATTACCTATAGTCATAGTACCTAGGGTTTTACTCCCATCATTTACTCCATTCAAATAATATGAATAAAAATTAGCAGATTTTACCAAAACTACATGCATCCATTGAGAATAATCAGGAGTAGTAGTACCGTGTAAACTTTCTGATGCACTACATCCCGATCCGTTACCACCATCATACATTCCGTACTTCATAGGATAACAAGTATGATTTGTGCCTCCAAAGCCAAATCCATTAGCATTAGGAGAGTATCCTAAACCAAATGCATAATAAGAATTAAATGAATCGTCTGGCTCAATTTTATACCAGCCACTGACAGTCCAATTTGTAGTTAAAGTAGTTGTTAAATTAACAGTCATATAATTGCTAAATCCATCAAATAAATAAGCTGAATTCGAATTCGAAAAGCGATCAGATGTTAAACTTGGCCCGTTTAAAACAGCATGATGATTATTTCCGGAAATATCATTGGCATTTCCATCAAAAGGATAATAAGCAGCTAATCCATTTGTTGGAATATAGGGAGGGATTTGAGCCCTCATGTTGTGCGCAAAGACCATGCTTATAAGGCTAACGTATATTGATTTCATCATTTAATAAAATTTACGGCTAAATTAAACATTCAATTTGATACAATTCAATTAAACCAATAAGTGTAGACAAATATCTAGTAAGTGATGCGGTTTAACTAGTAAGTGAAATATTTAAGTTTAAATAAATTTTAACTATATCTAATTATCAATAATTTCTGGTTAATAATTACATAAATTATAAGTTAAAATAACTTAATATTAGCTATATTTAATGCGTAATCGATTCGTATTTTATGATAAATGTAACTAAGTCATACCTGCCACCTCTTGAAGAATACTCTGAATTAATAAATAGTATTTGGCAAAATCATCACCTAACAAACAGAGGTCCTTTAGTACAGAAATTAGAAAGAGATATATGCAAAAAATTAAACCTAAATAATTTATTATTTGTTTCAAATGGAACTATTGCTATTCAATTAGCCATAAAAGCGTTAAATATTACTGGAGAGGTAATTACTACTCCTTTCTCTTATGTTGCTACAACAAATTCATTGCTATGGGAGGGCTGTCAACCAGTTTTTTGCGACATATCAAACGAAACATTTTGCATAGATGCTAAAAAAATAGAAGCCTTAATTACACCAAAAACTACTGCCATATTAGCCACACATGTGTATGGTATCCCATGTGATGTGGAAGAGATAGAAAAGATTGCCACTAAACATAGCTTAAAAGTAATTTATGATGCAGCTCACGCGTTTGGAGTAGAATATAAAAACAAGAATATTTTTGATTATGGCGACGTGAGCACTTGTAGTTTTCATGCCACCAAATTGTTTCATACCATAGAAGGAGGTTCTGTTACTGCAAAAAATCCAGAAATTCTAAAATTAATGACCTTATACCATTCATTTGGGCATGTTGGAGATGATTATTTTACGCAAGGCATTAACGGTAAAAATTGTGAATTTCATGCAGCCATGGGCTTATGTAATTTACCTAAACTTGATGAATTAATTGCTGCTCGAAAAAATCATTCAGATTATTATACCTCGTTATTATCGGCTAACATCATTTCTCGTCCAATCATTCCTCATGGCACATCTTACAATTACGCTTATTATCCAGTAGTATTTAAAGATGAAACAACATTGTTAGCGACAAAAGAGACTCTATTTAAAAGTGGCATAAATACGCGTCGTTATTTTTACCCGTCTTTAAATAATTTACCGTTTTTAGCTGAACATTATGAATGTCCAGTTTCTGAAGATATTTCAAAAAGAGTATTATGTCTTCCATTATACTTTGATTTAGAAAAAGCCATCATTGAAAAAATCTCTACTATCATAAATAGCATCTATTAAATGAAGGTAGCAATCATGCAACCATATTTATTTCCGTATATCGGATATTTTCAATTGATGAATGCGGTTGATGAATTTATTATTTACGATAACATTCAGTTTACAAAAAAAGGCTGGATTAACAGAAACAGAATTTTAGTAAATGGTGCTGATACTTATATCACTTTACCATTAAAAAAAGATTCAGATTATTTGAACATAAAAGATCGCTTTTTGTCAGACGAATGGCCTAATGAGCGCAAAAAAACATTAAATAGAATTACAGAGTCGTACCGAAAAGCGCCACAATTTAATTTTGTTTACCCTATCATTGAAAGCATTTTAATGTATGAAGAAAAAAACTTGTTCAAATTTATTTTAAATTCATTACAAGAGATTAATCAATACCTCGACATTAAAACACCTTTGATTATTTCTTCGTCTGTGCCAATTAATCATGATTTAAAAGCTGAAAATAAAGTCATCGAGCTTTGTAAAGCAAGAAAGGCAACTATATATATCAATCCAATTGGAGGTGTTGAATTATATAGCAAAGAAGATTTTAAAAATGAAGGATTAGAACTACAATTTTTAAAAGCAAATAATATTACTTACCCTCAGTTTAAAAATGATTTCGTGCCCTTTCTTTCAATAATCGATGTAATGATGTTTAACCCAAAAGAAACCGTAACTGAATATATAACTTCAGCTTACTCTATGCAATAAAATTTCAAGTAACATGTTTAAATGGATTAAAAAAGGAAGGGTTTTTATCCCTCAGGAAATAAAAGACAGAGATTGGTTAAAAAGCTTTGCTCAGGCACCAGCTGTTTTAAAATTTGATAATTTTATCAGAGTCTATTTTTCATGTAGACCAAACCCTGACGAAAACGGACAATATGTAAGTTACTCTGCATTTGTTGATTTAGATAGAAAAAATTTATTTAACATTTTAAATATTGCCAAAGAACCAATTTTTAAATTAGGAGAAAGAGGTTGTTTCGATGAATTTGGCACCTACCCTACTTCCGTTATTCGTAAAGGTGAAGATGTTTGGGCATATTATGCTGGTTGGACTCGTTGTGAATCTGTTCCCTTTAATGTTGCCATTGGCGCTGGTATTAGCAAAAATAATGGGGAAACTTTCGAAAAAATAGGGAAAGGTGGTCCAATTCTTTCTTATAGCATTAATGAACCGTTTATTTTAAGTGGGCCAAAAATAAGACACTTTAATGATACCTATTATTTGTTTTATATAGCTGGAAGAAATTGGATTCCGAATAATGGGAAACCAGAACCTGTGTATAAAATACGCATGGCAACTTCTAAAGACGGGCTTACTTGGACAAAAGCAGATAAAGATTTAATAGAATCGCGTATTGATAGTAATGAAGCTCAGGCAAGTCCAGATGTGTTTTATCATAATAACAAATATCATATGTTTTTTTGTTATCGTTATGGATTAGACTATCGTGGAAAACAAAACGGTTATAGAATTGGCTATGCAACATCTGATGATTTAGTTAATTGGAAACGCGATGATTCAAAAGCAGGCATCGATGTTTCAGAAGAAGGTTGGGATTCTGAAATGATTAGCTATCCTCATGTATTTGAATTGGATGGTAAAATTTATATGATGTATTTAGGAAATGCGGTTGGACGTGAAGGCTTTGGATTAGCTGAATTAGAAGGAGATTTACTTTAAAGATAAAAACATGAAGTGGAAAAAATTAGGAAGAATATTTAATCCTGTTGAACATAAACTTGCCAATAATTGTGTTGAATTTGCTCAATCTCCTCAAACGTTGGTATTTGATGATTTTGTGAGAATCTATTTTTCAACGAGAGAACCCGATTTAAAAACTGGTAAATTTTTGAGCCATGTTGCTTTTGTTGACATGAGCAAGGATTTTAATACTGTTTTAAATATTTCAAACAAAACAGTTATTGCTTTAGGAGAATTAGGAACATTTGACGAACATGGTATTTTCCCTATCAATCTCCTAAAAGAAAAAAATAGAGTTTTAGCATACACCTGCGGTTGGAGCCGAAGAGTATCCGTTTCGGTAGAAACATCAACAGGCTTAGCTATTAGCAATGATAATGGCTTAACATTTGAAAAAGTTGGTCATGGGCCAGTTTTTACCAATTCTCCAAACGAACCCTTTTTAGTGGGTGATAGTTTTGTTCAGATTTACAATGGCGTTTATCATATGTGGTATATGTTTGGAACGCGCTGGATTGATACAATTGATGAAGGAGCACAAAGAGTTTATAAAATTGGTCATGCTACATCAAAAGATGGCATCAACTGGATTAAAGAAGAAGCAAAACAAATTATTACTGATTTTTTAAACTTGGATGAGTGTCAGGCTTTACCTACAGTTCTGCATCATAACAATAGATATCACATGTATTTTTGTTACAGAGAAGCAACAGGCTTTAGAAAAGACAAAACTCGGGGTTATAGGTTAGGCTATGCCTACTCTGATGATTTAATTAATTGGACAAGAGATGAAGCTAATGCTGGTATAAAATACTCCGATGAAGGTTGGGATTCGGATATGATGTGCTATCCGCATATATTTAAATGCGATGAAAAAGTTTATTTATTGTATAATGGTAATGAATTTGGAAGATATGGTTTTGGAATTGCTATTTTAGAAGAATAATTTCTTAAATTTAGTACTTATAAAATTGTGCAAACAAACAGCATTACATACAAAACAAAAACTGCAACCAAAAACGACGTTCTTTTACATCTGAATCTTTGTAATGATGCATTTATTCCAAAATTGAATTCAAGAGTAAACATTGAAGAATATGCCACTAAAATTTCTCAATATGCGATAACTTTTGAAGCATGGAATAAACAACAATTAATAGGTTTAATTGCCGCTTACTTTAATGAAGAAAACCATTTTGGATTCATTACGAACGTGAGTGTTTTAAAAGAAAATATGGGATCTGGAATAGCATCGAAATTAATAGAAATGAGTATTCAATATGCATCTATTAATAATTATGAAGAGATAAAATTAGAAGTCAATAAGGATAACACGCCTGCAATAAATTTTTATAAAAAATATAACTTTACAGAAATAGAAACAAAAAATGATTCATTGATAATGAATCTCAAAATAAAAAAACAATAAACTATGAGTAATCAAAGAAATTATAACGCTGAATTAAAAGACACGAAAGATCATAAATATGCTTATGGCTTTGATTTTGATGTCATGCACCCATTTATGTTAAAATCATTTACTCCATTTTTTAAAGAGGGTAACTTTTTAGAACTAGGTAGCTTTAAAGGTGACTTTACACGCCGTTTTTTACCTCATTTTGAAGACATCACTTGCGTGGAAGCTTCTGATGAAGCTATTGAAATTGCAAAAAAAGAATTTGGCACTAAAGTTAAATTCATTAACTCGTTATTTGAAACAGCCACTTTGCCTACCAAATACGACAATATTGTTTTAACGCATGTTTTAGAACATATCGATAATCCTGTAGCTGTTTTAAAAAGAATCAACGATGAGTGGTTAAGTGACAACGGACGTTTCTTTTTAGTGTGTCCCAATGCTAATGCACCTTCTCGCCAAATAGCTGTAAAAATGGGTTTAATCAGCCATAATTCAGCGGTGACTCCAGCGGAAAAAGAACATGGTCATAATATTACTTATACTTTAGATACTTTAGAAAGGGATGCAAAAGCGGCAGGATTAAACGTTGTTCACCGTTCAGGTATTTTCTTTAAAGCCTTAGCTAATTTTCAGTGGGATCGATTATTAGGAACAGATATTATTTCTCCTGAATATTTAGAAGGATGCTACCAATTAGGCCAACAATACCCTGACTTATGCAGCAGTATCTTTTTAATGTGTGAAAAAGGACCAAAAAAATAATTTTTATGAGTCACATTTCTGTTTGTTTTGCGGTATATCAAAATCAAGGTGCTTTAACTCGATTGTATGAGGAAATCACTTATGAATTAACTACTCATTTTCCGAACGACACCTATGAATTATTATTCGTAAATGATGGCTCAAAAGATGAATCCCTGAAAGAACTCATAGAACTTAATAAAAAAGACAATCACGTTAAGATTATTTCCTTTTCACGAAATTTTGGGCAAATGGCCGCTATTTTAGCAGGCTGGGAAAATGCAACTGGAGATGTTGTTATTAATATGGCAGCAGACTTACAAGATCCTCCAAAACAAGTAACAGCAATGCTTAAAGAGTGGAAAGATGGTAATGAAATAGTGATTAGCTACCGTCAATCACATGGCACATCTGCCACTAAAAAATTTACGTCTAGGTTGTTTTATAAAATGATGTTGCCAAATGTACCACCTGGTGGATTTGACTTTGCCTTGATTGATAGAAAACCAATGAATGCCATTAATTCATTAACAGAAAAAAATCGTTTTTACCAGTATGATATTTTATGGGCAGGCTTTAAAGTGAAGTTTATACCTTATGACAAATTAGACAGAACGATTGGAAAGTCGCAATACAATTTTTTTAAACGTTTTAAAAATTTCTACTCCGCATTTTTAAATGTGAGTTACTTCCCTTTAAGATTATTAACCAGTATTGGTGGCATTGTTGCTTTATCTGGTTTTTTATATGCCTTAAATATTGTGTATGCCTATTTCTTTTTAGAAACGCCATTTAACGGCTGGGCGCCCATTATGATTGTATTATTAATTATAGGTGGTTTAATTATGCTAATGCTTGGTGTATTAGGAGAATACATTTGGAGAATTTTAGACGAAGTAAAAAGAAGGCCTAATTATATTATTGATAAGAAATGGGATTAATCTTATTTTCATCTTCAATGTTTTTTTTATTACTGTTATAACTATCAGTGTAATTTTTTATAACCTAATTTTAAAAATATAAAATCATGAATAAATTATTTTTTTTAATCACATTTTTTATCTGTTTTAATGGATTAGGACAATTAAAAACCTATCAAATAAACAATACTTCAATAAATTCACCGATATTCCCAACCAAAATTCTCAATTCTAATGACGGTAATATTTTAATAGTATTACATGACCAAGATGGTATAGAATTTTCAACTCCAGTAATACTCAAAATAAAGCCAAATGGCGATACTTTATTTCTTAAAAATTCTGACTCTAAAGATTTATTCATAACATCAAATGGAAATATTATTACTAATGCAAAAGATTACAACATTCTTACTAAAACATATAGTAATTCATACTTATCAATGTATGATAAAAATTTTAATAGGAAATGGCAATTGGACTTTTCTGCAAATGCAACCAATTTAGGAGGAATACCTTATAGTCCTCCGATTGTTGAATCTATAATTGAAATCAATCCAAACCAATTTTTAGCATCTGTATCTGGATATTCAGTTTATCCCAATGCAACTATGTCTGTCGATAAAACAAACTTTGTTACTTTTGATAGCTCAGGAAATATCACTTCAAATCTTAAATATAATTTTCATTATTCTGCTAAATTTATAAATAAAATAGCAAATAATGAACTAATGCTTTTTAATACCAACCCAGGATGGACTTCTGACTATATCTCAAAGCTTTCTTTAACATCGAACACAGTAACAGAATATTCTTCGAATATTTATTCTATAAAAGATGCCTATGTGCATAATAGTAAATTTTATTTAGGAGGTTACAATCAAACCTCTAATTATATAGGAAAAATTGCTTCCATTGGTTGCATAGATGTAAATGGGAATACACTTTGGAATAAAAAAATAATTCCATATGACTCATTAAAAGAAAATCAAATAACAGATATTGAATTTTTAAACAATAATTTAATTTGCAAATACAAACAAGACACTACAGAATATATTTTAAGAATTGACACATTAGGGAACATTTTACAATCTGTGCGCTATGACAATGATAGACAAGGTTACTTTTGTAATTTATTAAATTTCAATAATCAAATAATTACTGTAAAACGAGAAAATAATAATAATTTTCGATTTGTTCAATTTGACTCATTATTTAATGATATTTGCCTAAACATTTCTGCAAACACAAGTACTTTAAATGTTTTTAATGGCAATAATTCTAATTCTACAAGCAGCAAAAATTGCATTCCTGATAATTTTCTTTTTACAACCTCCAATCTTAATTTGCCAAATAATTATTATAACTTATTTGCAGCAAATACTTGTCCTTTGTTTTCAATATTTACATCTGATGTTGAGAGAAACAAAGAAAATGAAGTTTTTTTCATTTATCCAAACCCAACAAACAACAAGATTCAAATTTCTAACACAAATTTCATAAATAATGATTTTTTTATTAGACTAACTGATTTATTAGGTAGAGAAATTTTAGGAGAGGTATACAAAGAAGATATTGATTTAACTAATTTTCAAAACGGGATTTACTTCTTAAACATATATGATAAAGAAAAACTAATTGCTACTAAAAAAATCATAAAGCAATAGAGAAAACACTAAAATCTTCTACAGTGACAAAAAACATGAAAAACCCTTGAGAAGATTCTCAGGGGTCTTTTTTTAAGGCTTCCTTTCAAACACAAATATCTTGTATTGAGATTTTGGAGGGCTATTTACTAAGTCAATATTTGGGGCCCACACATAATTGGTCATATTATCATACATATCGGCATAACCAATTAAGTTATACTTTTCTGCACTAAATTTATCAAACCAAGGGAAAATTAAATTATTAACGTTTGGATGTGCTAACCAAGATATTGGGTGAGAATAAAACACTAAAAAGCGTGGATTAGCTTTCTCTACATCACTCATAAACTCTTTTTGCCATTCTTCTGCCTTTTTAATTGGGAACTCTAATAAAGCACCTGAACCCGCAAAACGAGATGGAGAAATTTTATTGGTATAAAAATACATTTGGATTTCTGTTCCAAAAACCGCCAATTTATCTTCCGGCTTCATCATCGTGTTTAGCTTATCAGCAATCACTTTTGATTCTGGGAAAGGATTTAAACCATATACCTGACGTAATAATTGAGTAGAATTGGTATTGAAGTAATATTTTTTTAAAGCACTAATATTTGAAAAAGAGGCTAACACTAAAATCCCTAAGGCAATATATCTTGATGCCGCTTTTAAATTAAATCTTGTTTTAATAATTTCTTCTACTGAAAAGAAAAAAGCGCCCGCACTAATACAAACCGTTGGCACCCACTGTAAAAAATAATGTCCGTAATAGTGATTACCTGGCATAACCGTTAAAAAACCAAAACCAAAAAAACCAAGAACCGCAAATTTAACCCACCATTTTACACTCGTAAAAAATATAGTTAATGAACCAATAGCCGATACAATCCAAAAGAACTTATAATTGTTATACATGCCTGGCCAACTCATTTTTAAGTATTCAATCCCTTGATCAAAAGAAATAACAGAAGAGTATTCTTTTCTAATATCAAAAAACCAATAGTTAAAATCTTCCCATCCACCGCGTTTCCATACAATAAATAAATCTAAAGCAACTGGTATAATAACAGCCGCACTAAAAATTAAAACTGATAAAATGATCCGTTTAAAATCTCTGTCTTTTTCAAAAAATTGTTTCCCAACTAATAAAATTCCAGCAAATAAGCCCAAGAAAAAAGAAGTTTGCTTCACCTCAAAAGCAAAAGAGAAAAATAATCCAGAGAGTGCAATTAGATAAAATGATTTTTTATCGAAATATCTAATTAAAAAGTAAATTCCAGCTAATGCAAAAAGTGCCACTATATGTTCTGATTGAATAGTGAATCCAGAAATTCCCATATTCATGGATAATAATGCCCAACAAAGTGCACATGCAATAGCAGCGGCATTATTAAACAATCTTCTACCTATTAAAAAAATGATAATAGCACTAATGATATTTAAAATAATAAATCCTATGTGAAGCGATTTTAATGTGTAACCAAATATGGCTACCATAACTGCATAAGAGTAGAATACGCCAGGTAAACGTTGAGAACCTATATCCTTAAATGGCACTGCTCCATCTAAAATAATGTTACCGCAATAAGCATAAGAACCTTCATCTCTTTCAAATGGAACATTTAAAAAATTAGAGCGTATATAGGCAATTAAGCATATAATTATACCTAAACCAATTAAATAAGGGTAATCTGTATTTTGAAAACCGAAAAAACTTTTCGAATTAATTTTAGATTCCGTTTTTATGTTTGCTTTTACTGCTGACATACTTTTTCTACTTTATTTTTTTAAGAACATACTAATATAAAAAACATTTTTACTTAAAATCCTAAAAATTACTCAATATCTGGTGCCTCAAAATCAACTCCATTTCCTTCTAATTGATGAATTTTTAATGAATTAACTTTAATAACGAATGGTTTTTGATCTATATTCCAAAAGAAACAAACCATTTTTTTTATTTTTTTAGGCAAATTACCAAGTATAATGCTGCATTTGAGACTCTTTCTTCCATTTAAATTGTCACCACTCCACTGCAAAGGGTATCTTTTAAAATAAACGGTTTGGTCTAATGAATCATTTACTTGAAAAACCACCTGTAAGTTATGTGGTACTGACATTTTTTCTATACTTAAATCAAATTCAGCTAAAATAGGATTCGTATTTTCAACAGTAGTATCATGCTTAGCGATAATTTCAATAAATTCAGATCCATTATCATTAAAATCTACGTTATTGAGTTCAAGCTTAGTATTTCTGGTAATTTTTTCTTTTCTTTTCAATAAAACAAATTCCCAATCTGGCTCCTCGTCAATAATTTCATAGTATTTTTTAAAATATTTTTCCTCTTTTTTTGTAGCTATGTAATAATCACAATTCATTTGCATCACCTCTGTTGGATCTGCTGAATATAATTCTCCATAGTTTCTGTAATTTAAAAAAGCATAAAATAATTCTCTAACCCTGTGACCACCAATTGTAATCCTATTCTTTATTTTACTCTGTTCATTCAATAAAGTACTGTAAAAATGTTCGGGAATAGTTTCATAAACTTTCAATGAATGTTTTCTGAAATTCAAATTCATCACAAAATGAAGTACAAATAATGCCGACAAAGCTAATAAAGCTATTTTACGTACACTAGAAATTAAACAATCGAATACAAAGCATACCCATAACCCAAAAAACAAGTAAAAAAACAAGCCAGTTCTATCTTCTGGGTAATTAACTCCTATAAATTTATTCATTAAATAAAAACCTAAACAAAGACATAAAGTGATGACAGTAAACAAAAAAGAAAGTGTAGGTTTCTTGAAAATATTAGGAAGATTTTTTATCAAATCTCTATTCAGGTAGCTAGTGTAAATAATTAAAATGAACAAGAATGCAATAAAAACATAATTCATCCAATTGGCATAAAACCCCAAAATAAGATCAATTAAACTTACAAAAGTAACCGTCCAATAACTGTTTCCTTCTCCATAATATAAGGCTCCATTTTTTTGAAGATAAAATGAAAAAGATAACCAAAAATATGTTGCTAAAAATTGTGCTATCCATAATATAATAATATTGGACTTAAAGAACCTATGATTACTTAATTGAACTGTGATTACAATTAAGTTTAGAAATAAAACGACTACAATTAAAATAAGATTAGCACTAATAGATAATTGAAAAAACAATAAGGACTTTAATAAACATGAATATTGTTGAAGATTATCTAGGTAATCAAGCATATATGTTACCCCTATTAGTAATAGTGCCATTGACAGACCATAACCACGGCATGCACTAAAAAAAGAAAGCCAATGAAAAGAAAATAACATCATGCATGTAAATAAAACTTTAGTTTCAATGTAAATAAACCTCATTGAAACTTTATAAGTGGCAATTATTAAAATTACTAATCCTAAAAGATTCGGCAGTCTTAAAGAAAATGGCGAAGAACCAAATAATTGAAAAGCCAAGTAACTTAAAAAACTATTGAGAACATGATTATTAGCATCTACATGAGAAAAAAAAGGCCAAAAATTTCCTGACTGGATATAAAAGAAAAAAGTAGCAGTTTCATCATGATTAAAAGGAACCAAATAACTTCTAACTGCTACAATTATAAATACAAAAATACTTGCAGTTATATAAAAGTGAGAAAAACTAACTTTACTATTTATATGTAATAATTTTTGCATTTAAAACGTTGCCAATTTATAAATATAACCATAAAAAAAGCAGAACAATAGTTCTGCTTTTTCTTAATAATATTTTCAACTTTTAATTTCCTGCTGTAGCTGTTGGAGCCGCTGCTGGTTGAGCAGGCTGAGCTGCTGGCATTACTGCACCACTTGCTTTAGCTTTAGTAATAGAACCTTCTGTTTCATCTGTACTTTCAGTTAAGCCACTTTTTTTAGGAGTAGATAATAAACTAAATACTAATAATAAGATAGCTAATGTCCAAGTTGCTTTTTCAATAAAATCGGTACCGCGACGTGCACCCATAATTTGATTAGCTGCTGAGAAGTTACTAGAGATGCCTCCACCTTTTGAGTTTTGAACTAATACTACTAAGATTAGTAATACACATACGATGATGATGGCGATGGTTAAAATTGCTTGCATAATTTATTTGTTAGTTTTCAGTTTTTCTATAAGGGATGCAAAGTAAACACTTTTTTGTGGAAATTTCAAACTTAATATTTCATATGCACGAATTGCCTTAGAAATATTTCCTTGTAAGGCATAAATTTTTGCCAAAGTTTCAGTTACCAAATGTTCGTTTTCCAATAAACTTTGCTTTGCATCGGTTGCTGGCGAAAAAAACTTATTAGTGCCTAATTTAATTCTTCCTGGGTCAGACTCGATGATTTTATCAATTAATTGCTTTTTTTGATCGAAAATAGTTGATTTTAAGTCATTTTCGGTCTTTTCTGGGGTATTTTTTGTATTTTTTTCAACTTTATGAATTTCACCTTTCGTTTCAATTTGAAAGGTATGTGACTCTTTTTGTATGGTTTTTAACCAATCGGTAAATGAACTAGGTTCTTTTCTATCTTCTTTTGCTAATTCCTGGGTTTTAATAATATCTGTTTGAACATATGATTGAATTATTTCCTTATTTATCTCTTGTTCAATGGTTTTGTTTAGTTTATCAATATCAAACTCAGATGATGGAACTTCTGTTTCGTTTTCAATTTCTTTAATAATATTTAATTCCGAATTAAGTGTTTCTTTTTCAATGACTTCTTTTTCAGAACTCACCGTATTATTAGCTACCGAATTAGAAACTGTATTTACATAAATAACCTTAATGTCGTTATTTGTAATACTAATAGCTCCAGTTGTTTTTGGTGATTCTTCCGTTGGAATAATTGAATTTGCCTCTTCAATAGGTTCTTTTTGCTGATTTACCTCCTCTGTAATCGTAGGTTTTACTTCTATTTTATGTAATAATTCATATAAAACACTTCTACTATTAGCAATAATTGCCGTTTTACGAAGTTGTTTTGAATAATTAATTGCTTGATGTTGATGTAAACCTTTGGTATATAATAAATGGGCGGTTTCAAAAAACGGATATTCCTTAATCAAAATTTCTAAGTCAGCTAAATGAGCTGCTTTTATTTGATGGGGTTGATTTATAATATCTATCAATTGTTGCTGCTGCATTACCAATTATTAAAAGCTCTATTAAAAATATCTTCTGTTAACTGCCTATTTATTTCCGTTAATAATACATCTTCCTGAGATGAAATAGAAGTATTAGCCTTAAAATCAGCAAAGCGACTAAAACTTTGTTCGAAATTCTTAGTAAGGTCAAATTTATTGGTATATTTTACATTTACTGTAATTGTTAAACGGTTATTAGCTGCTTGATCGTTACTTTGAATAGCAACTGGAGCCACATTATAATCTGTAATTGCCCCCTCAAATTGCAAATCACCGTTTTGTTTCATCAACGATAAATTTGTTTGCGTAGAGACCACATCTCTCAATTTTTCAGTAAATTTTTGACTAATAGAAGGCGTTCCTAGTGTTGTATTATTTGCAAAAAACGCCACCGAAACTGTTTTTGCTTCAATTGGTATTGTGGCTCCATTTAAGGAATACTTCACCTTACAACTATTGAAAGCAGAAAGCGACGTAAACACCATTAATATGTAAATTATTTTTTTCAATTTGGTTTGCTAATTTACTAAAATTTCCTACCCCTTACAGAAGTTCCTATTCCATCGCTGGCTTAATATTAATAACCTTCATATTTTCGGGATTGAAGTACTTTTTACAAATTTCAGTTAATTCATCAGCTTTAATAGTTTTATAAGTTTCAATTGTTTGGTTATACTTTTTATAATCCATAAAATAATATTCAGCAAATCCAATTTTATCAGCAATCGCTTGATTAGAAAAATTTTGGAATAATTGACTTGCTTCTAAATTTTTTACATAAGTATCAATTAATTCTTGCTCAATTCCTTCATTTATAATATCATAAATTTCTTTAGATATCATTTTTTTAACCTTAGCATTTCCCATTTGAGCTTGCATGATTACATCAAACGACGCTATATTATTATATAATCTTGAGTCGTCTGATGCTGGCTGAATGGCATATGCTAAATTTCCTTTCTCCACAATGCTGTTATTTAAAATAGAATTTGGATTCGTAAATAATAAATCTCTTAATAAATTAAACTTATAATAATCTGCCGTACCAACCGCTGGAGCTGGAATTGCATATGAATATATTTGAACAGGATAATCTATTTGCATATCCTCCACGGTTGGTGTATAAGAAAATAAATCGGGTTCTGTTTTTTTCGCATTTAAAGGCAATTGCTTTTTGATGGCGCCAAAATAAGTTTTAGCGTAATCAAACATTTGTTCAGCTTTTACATCTCCAACAATGACTAAATAGGCATTATTTGGACTGTAATATTTATCATAAAAATCTTGGCATTGCTTGGTAGTATATTTTGTAATTTCATCTAAATATCCAATAACATCTACTTTATAGGGATGTCCTGTTGGATAAAGGTGTTTGTATTTTTCGGAAGACATTCTGTTATACCAATTGTTTTCTCCTAATCTCAACTCCTCACCTACTACCTCTCGTTCTGTATCTAAAACCTTTTGATCAAGAATGAGATTTTCCATTCTATCTGCTTCCATAGCAAATACTTTTTCGATATTTTCTTTTGGAAGTTCTTGCCAATAAACAGTTCTATCAAATGTTGTGTAGGCATTTATTTGAGCGCCCAATTTTTCCATTTCATGAATATACACATCACCTTCTCCATTAAATTTCTTAGAGCCTCTAAACATCATATGCTCAAACATATGAGCCATACCTCTCACTCCATCCCACTCATCTTTACTCCCTACTCTATACCAAACTTCCATTTGAACCATGGGCGACGTATTTTTTTCACATACAATCACTTTTAATCCGTTGGGTAATGTAAATGATTTTATAGGAAATTCGATTGCTAGGGAATTCATCCAAGTTCCTAAAAGCACAAATAATAAAGCAATATTTCTCATTGTATTTCTATTAAAAATCTAAACCTAATCCTATTAAAAAACCTTGATTAAATTTCCCATTAGGGCCATAACCTAAAACATAATCCAATCTGATGATTTGAAAGATGTGCTCAATACCAAAATTAACTTCATAATACTGATCTAATTTATCATTAAATAAAACGTGGCCACCAACCACTTCTTGCATTCTATACTTTTTTAGTAAAGGAATTTTATTAAATATAAATCCATTAAAATGATGCTCAGCATGTCCTTCAGCATACCAGTTTTTAGTGCTGTACGTATAATAGGGCAACAATTTAAAAGAATTTAAATAATCATTATTGGCTAGGATTGTTTGGTTACCATCAAAGTGTTTATAATCCATAAACTCAACATATTTACTAGTTAAGAAATAACCTCCTTTTAATCGATAAGCGAAAGTGCCAAATAATCCCATTTTAATATTATCATCAATACTAATTTTAGCGAGATCATAATCTGCTTTTGTATTTAACCCTGGAATTGCCTTTGTAAATGATAAATTGATGATTGGATACTTACTGCCTACGATTATTTTTTCGTGAGGACGTGTATAATATTTTTGTTTGAAACGAATAGAGACTCCTACTTCAACAACAAATGAATTATTCACGGTAAAACTCGAATCATCTGTGTGAGGTTTTAAAGGATCATTACTTGTAAATAACTTATTTTTATTGTCAATCCATAAATCGTTCGCCGTATTTCGTAAAGCAGAACGTTCGGCATACTCTGCTTTAAAATTAGTAATCAATCCGTTTACTAATTCTCTTCGATAGTCAAAACCTGCGTATGTTTTTTTATAGAGCTTCATGAAATTATCATTATTAAACAATGTATAATAACTATTCATAGAGGCAGTAATTGGCTCGTTACTATTAAATTGCAAAGCACTTGTTCCTACTTTTACATTAAAAGATTCAAATTTTTCTGGAGTCCGTAAATATTTCCAATTGGCTGTTCCTCCCCATAGGTAGTTAGAAAATCCATATCTCCCTGTAGCTGTGATTGTGTGATATCGATTGTTTTCGTACCGTTTTGTTAGATTAATTTTCACAGAAGCATTTACACCCTCAACGGTATTGTACTGGATACCTGAGGTAAGAATACCAGATGTATTTAAACTAAATTTTTTGGCGGTTTTATTATAACTATATCCCAAAATTAAATCTGAGAAGGTGAATTTATTTCCTCTTTTATCTATACTATCTTTATAACGATCGCTATTCTTTATTCTTCCTATGCTATCTTTTCTTCTATAATCTGCCTGCTCTTCATTGGTTAAAGGAACAGGACGAGTTGTTTCCCAATATGTCGTGTCCTTTTTATTAGCTCCATCTTCTACTTTTAAAACTTCGCTTTTAAAGAATTTCTTTGGAAATACCGGATTCATATCATATTCAGAAAACACAGCATTAAAATATCCATCTCCCGAAAAGCCAAATACTTTAAAGTTAAATGTCATATTCAATCCGGTTGACATCCATATAGTATCATTTACTGGTGCATTTAATTGTTTGATATGAAGTGTATCAACAAAATCAATTTTAGCATCTTTGGTTAAATACACATCGGCACTGTGAACGCGCCATGTGTTTTCTTGTATATAAATAATTCCTCTAAAACAAGGATCGGTTTTACGCTTTGGTGTTATCTCAATTTTATTCAACATTTTACCATCTTCAAAAGTAGTTCCTAGTAATTTGTATCTGTAGGATAATAAAGCATTTTCGTTAATAGGTGAAATAAATGGTCGATCACTTAATCCATCCAAGGAAATTAAATTTTCATACACACTAAACTTCATATCGCTTACTTGATTAAAACTAAAAGCTTTATTATTGCCGCTTACTCTGCTAGAGTACATGATTTCCTTTTCGTCGTTTGGTTTACGATAATGGTATTTTGTTTCACTTTCGCTCAAATAAACAACACCCAAAAGTGTAGAGTCAATTTTTTCACCATTTAGACTCATGGCGTTTAACAACTTAACCATTTTGCCTGGATACTCTTTTAAACGCTGTAAACCTTTAATATAAGCCTTACAGGTAAATGCATTAACTTGATTTAGGTAATATTTACGTTTTTTAATAGCTTGTCTAATAACAGCATACGCAGGATCTTCTCCATCTTTAATAACCACTTCTTTTAACTCGTAACTTTCGGGACTTAAAGTAACATTTTTGGTAGCGTTATTCGTTACCACAATGGTTTCTATCTTCTTTTTGTATCCTACATATTGAAAAATCAATTCATAAGTTCCAGATTGAAGCCTAAGAGAATAAAATCCATCAGCATTAGCATTTGTGCCTTGTGTAGTTCCTTTCACTAAAACAGATGAAAATGATAAAGGCTGATTTTTTTCATCAGAAATTTTTCCGGTTACCAAATAACTTTGAGCAAATGCACAATTTGAAATAAATACTAAAAAAACAAATAATATAGGGTTCTTCATAAAAATTATAGACGTTTAAGATAAGTAAAAAGTTACAGTTGACGTTCCTATAAAACACATTTTATCTTAAATTTATGACATAAAAAAAACGTTAACATTTTTGCTAACGTTTTTTAGTGCTGTTTTATTGATTTTACTTGTCTTTATTCAACATAATTTGTTTTTCTAAAGAGAAAACATCTGTTTTTCCAACTTTCAATTCAACATTTTCTTCAGCTGTTTTATATCCTTTTTTAACCACTTTAATGGTGTAGGTAGCTCCACCTTTTAACGTGATAAAATACTCTCCGTTTTCGTTAGTCGTAGTTGAAGCAACAACCGCTTTGTTAGCATCTAATATTTGCACATCAACCAAAGCAATTCCTGTTCCTTGAAAACTATCGCGAATTACACCCTTTAAAATACTTAAACCCGAGTTTGTTTTCTTTTTCCCGTCTTTTTCTAACAAGCTATAGTTAGATAAATCAGCAGAATAAATATCACTTTCTCCTAAACCACCTAAACGCTCACTAGCAAAATACGCAGTTTGAGCATCTGCACTAACAACTAATGGACCATCTTTATGAACGGTATTAATAGGATAACCTACATTAACTGGTTTACTCCATTTTTCACCTTCTAGCGTAGATTTAAAAACATCATAAGAACCCATTGATGCTTTTCCATTAGACGAGAAAAACAAGGTTTTTCCATCAGGTGCTAAAAATACACCTACTTCATCAAATTCTGTATTAATTTCCGGCCCTAAATTAACAGGTTTGCCCCATACCGTTTTGCTTACACGTTTCACCATCCAAATATCAGCATGACCATAACCGCCTTTACGCTCACTAATAAAATACAAGGTTTTTCCATCTGGAGAAATACAAGCTCCACCTTCCCAATACGAAGAATTAACTGGTTTCCCAAGAGATTCTGGCGTTTTCCATTTATTATTTACAACCTTAGAAACAAATACATCTCCACCTCTAGATTCGTTATCATTCATGTCATTTTTATAAATAAAAATTTGTTTTCCATCTGGTGAGATGCTTGTACATGCATCGTGTGCAGGTGTATTTACATTTCCAGGCACATCCTCTGCTTGGTTCCATTTTTTATTTATGGTATCCCAGTTGGAGATATAAATATCTTGAAAATATTTCCCATCACCTTCAACATCCATTGGAGAATCTGTCATTTCAGGACGACGCGTATTAAATACTAATTTTTTGCCATCAGCACTTATACATGGAGTTTGTTCATCAAACTTAGAATTAATAGCTACTCCTAAATTATCTATTTTCACATCAATAGGAGAGGCCATAAGTTTTTTTGCGTTACTGCATTGAGAAATGTACACATCCACATCTTCAGCCTCAGCCGTTTTGGTATTAACAGAAGTTTTGTAGGTATTAAATTCAACTAAAGCATCATCTATTTTTTCTTCTGATAAATAAATTTTACCCAACATTAAATGAGTTTCTGGCATCACCCCTTTATTTGTAGCAATTGCTTTTTTAAAAGATTCTGTAGCAACATCTATTTTCTTTAACTGATATTGACAAAATCCTACATAATGCAATACGGTAGCATCATCTGGATTTTTTTGTAACACATCCTTATAGATTGTTAAAGCACCGATATACTGCCCTGCATATAGTTTTTGTTTAGCCAAAACCATTTTCACTTGATCGCCTGCATCAAGTGCCTGAACATTAGTTAATAAAGCAAAAAAGCATACTGTTGTAATAAATTTCTTCATCTCTGTTTGTGATATAAAATAAATTCTCGTTTATAAATATATAAAAAAGGTTTCAATCCTTCATTATTTGTGTAAAAAATGCTCTAGTTTCTTAATAATCAGTATTTTTATAGCATGAGTTCTATTGCCTTTTACATAGTTTTACCGCTATTTTACCTCATATCTATTCTTCCGTTTCCAGTATTTTACTTGGTATCAGATGGTGTTTATTTTTTACTTTATAAGGTTATTGGATATCGTAAAAAGGTAGTTTACGAAAATTTAAAAAACTCTTTTCCCACAAAATCACATGAGGAGCTTAAAGACATTGAGAAAAAATTTTATCGTTATTTATGTGATTTGTTTCTTGAAACCTTGAAAACATTAACCATTTCGAAAGAAGAAGCCATTAAACGTTGTGCTTTTAACGAAAATACTAAGCGCATTTTTAACGAATTACATGAGCAAAAAAAATCATGTATTTTGGTAATGGGACATTTTGGTAACTGGGAATGGGCCGGTAATTCATTTAGTTTAATTAACCCGCAACAATTATACGTGATATATCATCCTTTATCTAACAAGCATTTTGATAAATTAATGTATGATATGCGATCGCGCTTTGGCACTAAATTATATGCTATGAAAGATACCATGCGCGAAATGATTAAAAATAGACATGAGGTAAGTGCTACTGCCTTTATTGCCGATCAAACACCATCGCCAGAAGGGGCATATTGGACTACCTTTTTAAATCAAGATACTCCTGTTTTTTGGGGTACTGAAAAAATTGCTCAAAAGTTAAACTATCCTGTTGTTTATGTTACCGTAAACCGATTAAAAAGAGGTTACTACGAGGTAAATACAGAGTATTTAGTAAAAGATCCTAAAAATACTACAGAAGGCGAAATATCTGAATTGCATACCAAAAAATTAGAAAAAGATATTATTGCCCAACCAGAAATATGGCTTTGGAGCCACCGCAGATGGAAACATAAAAGAAAATAGAATAAATTAATTATTTAATCTATTTTCGCGGCAAATTAATTTATGAAAAATTACACTTTATTTTCCCTTGTATTAGCCAGTATATTTTTGTTTTCTTGTAAAAAACAATATTCTTGCCAATGTGCCACAACTATTACTTCTCCTGGATATAACCCTTATACCGTTTCTTCGCTAACACAAATAGATACAAGAACCACTAAAAAAAGAGCTGAAACCATCTGTTCTCATTCAGAGAAACAATTACAAAAAAACACGATTGATTATAAAAATGGGTCAGAAACAGTTACCACATCTTGTGCAATTAAAACAAAACAATAACCTCTTCTGTATGAAAAAAATAGCATACTATATTATCGCTTCACTATCTATTACTGTTGTTTCATGTAATAAAAATTATTCCTGTAAATGTACCACTACTCTATCTCAGGAAGGCTATTATCCTAAAAAAACTGAAACAATAGAAGCTCTTAATAATAACATATCCAAGAAAAAAGCCATTCATATATGCAAAAATACTCAGGCTCAAATGCAAGCCAATACCCGTTTATTGTTTCCTAGCTATATAGATGTTGGCACCAAATGTGAACTTAAAGATTATTAATTATTTTTACTCGCAATAAAAAACCCAAACTTGTTAGTTTGGGTTTTTTATTATTTATTTTTTATAAAAAATTACTCTTTCTCAGCTGCAGCATCAGCACCCAATGCTTTTTTCTCTTCGTTCTTTTTAAATGTTTTATTTAAATAAAACAAACTCTTATCGTCATAACCCACGCGCTTAATCATATCAATTAATTCGTTGACACCTTTTTCTGACTGCTGCTGTTCTAATACAAATGCTTCTAAAAACTTAAAGGTTGCAAAATCATTCTCTTCATAAGCTAACTTAGCTAGTTTATTTATAGCAACCGTTACCTCGTGTTCTAAATCAAACACATAATTAAATACATCTAGTAAATTTTTTAATTTAATCGACGTGTCTTTTAAAGGTTTAATATGAGCGCTTCCTCCATAAGTATTTAAATACTTATAAATCTCTAGCATATGATCTCTTTCATCAGTACTTGCGCTATAAAAATATTCAGCAATACCATCTAAGTTTTTCTCTTCGCACCAAGTTGCTAGCGTTAAATATGCATTTGAAGCATAAGCTTCTTTTTGAATTTGCTCGTTAAGAGCTGTTTTTATTTTATTTGACAACATGTTATTCTTTTTTTGTTTATACAATAATACAACAATATTTATTTTTTTCATGAACTCATTATCATTTTTTAATAACCAATTCCTGTATTTAGATTGTAACTAAATAATTTTTTATGGAATTATAAAAAGCCCACGTCTTTTATATAAATACAAAGTATGAAATAACCATCATTTCGCTAATAGCTCACAAAAATGCATTTTATGATGGTTACACCATATGATAACGATAACCTAAAATATCTACATATGAAAACTTATTTAATAATAGCTTTAATAGGTTCAATAACATATTTAAAAGCACAAAATACCATTACCATTTATGGTAAAGTAACTGATAAGGAAAGTCAAAAAGAGTTGCCTTACGTGGCCATTCAGGTTCAAAACTCTAATTTAGGAACAAGTACGTCTTCGAATGGAACCTTTAGTTTAAAAATTCCCAACAAAAAACATGTTTCATTATTATTTAAAATTTTAGGTTATACCAGTAAAATAAAAGAAATTGACCTCTCAGAGAATCAAGATTCTATATACATAGCCGTTTCACTAACCCAATCTTTCAAACATATTGATACTGTTTCTGTTTATAGTTCGTTAAAGCCCGACACCTTGGTAGGATCTCCGAAATACAGTATTTATGATTTTGATTTTTATGAAGACAAATACATATTGTTAACTGCCGAAAAAACATCAGAAAAAGCGGAGTTAAAACTAGCTGATGCCAACGGTAAAATTATCACTCATTATACTGTACCAAAAGAAGGTGGCGAAGCCAAAGAATTTTATCGCGATTATATGGGTTATACCAATTTGATTTGCAAAAATTACGTATACAGAATTAATATGTATTATGATCGTTTTGTTTTAATTGCTCTATCCATCGAAGATGTGAACACCTATATTAAACCCATTTTAGATACCATAAACGGAAAACTTATTTATACGGATTATTGGAAAGACTATCCATTATTCAATTATTTCAGTTATAATGAAAAAGATAGCACTAAAAAACAACTACACACAGTTGAAGACCCTGAGTTAATGCATGCTTATAATTTTGAATACTACTCGATGATGCCAAAAGAGAAATTGGCAGCCAGAAGATTGGCGATAGAATTAAAAGCAGATAAACACGTGGTAGCAGCCTTAATGAGTGGTTTTACTAAAAGCATGTTTTACGAGCCGCTATTTGCACCTTTATATATTGTTAATGATACCATTTGTGTTTTTGACCATTATAAAGATAAATTATACCACATTAACAAACATGGAGAAAAAATAGATTCTATTCCTATATCCTACAACCATCCTAAAAATTGGAAGGAATGGAAAAATAAAATGCTGAAAGATGATGTGGAACAGTTGATTTATGCTGTTTATGATAAAAATGGGCACAAATATATTAAACACATCAGCTCAAAAAATGGACAAGAACAAGGAAAATACAAATTACAATTTCATAGTGCTGATAAACTTAAAATTCATGATGGATATGCGTACTATATATATAGACCTTATGAAAGTACCCAAGAGAAGTTTTTTTATAGAGAGTTGATAAAATTAGATAGGGATTGAGAAAGATATTCGAGTTTCTCCCCTTTTAAAGAAAAAGTAATTTTATTTATACTTTCCAATGTTTGATATTGCTGCGTTAAGCTCGCAGTAACGATTACAAATTTCTTAACATCACAACAGTTTTTTTATTGAGTTTTTATTTGCATTTTCGTTACATCTTATTTAATAATAATGACAACACTAAAAACACCAATTTTAACACTTGTACTTAGTGCAGTTTCTGCTGTCATTCAAACTATCTTGGTTTCTTTAATATCTTATAAAATTAATGAGCATTTTGATTTAGCTGTAGGCTTACTTTCATTTTTTGTATCATTTATTATCAGTTTTTTTGTTATTTATTACTTATTTAATAATGTTATTTTTGAGAAGATAGATAGACTTTACTTACTCGTAAAAGCACAGCAGCCTAAAGAAATTCCAAATACTGAATTTCAATTAGATGAAGTGGAATCTATGGATCGACTAGAAGAAGAGATTATTAAATTAGCTCACGAAAGGGAAAAAGAAGCTGAGCAAAATAGAAATCTAGATAGTTATAGAAAGGAATTTTTAGGAAATGTATCTCACGAGTTAAAAACTCCCATTTTTAATATACAAGGTTATGTATCGACTTTAATTGACGGCGGAATCAACGACCCTACCATTAATGTAGAATATTTAAAACGTGCCGACAAAAGCGTGGATAGAATGATACAAATAATTGATGATTTAGAAACAATCTCTCAATTAGAAGTAGGCACTTTAGAGTTGGAATTAGAAGTTTACGATATTGCTCAACAAATAAAAGATGCTATAGAAGCCTTAGAATTTTTAGCAAGTAAAAAAGAGATAAAACTTCAATTAGCCAAAAAATACGACAAAGCTATTTTAGTGAAAGCTGACAAATTTAGAATACGCCAAGTATTAGTTAATCTTATTACCAACAGTATTAAATATGGTAAAGAAAATGGAAAAACATTAATATCGATTAATTTGTTTGACGAGCAAGTAATTGTTGAGATAAAAGATAATGGTATTGGTATTGCCGAAAAACATTTACCGCGCTTGTTTGAACGTTTTTATAGAGTTGATAAAGGAAGAAGCAGAGAACAAGGTGGAACTGGCTTGGGGCTTGCCATTGTAAAGCACATTATTGAAGCGCATAATGAAACAATTGACGTGATTAGTAAAGTAAACGAAGGCACCACTATTAGTTTTACTTTGAAAAGAGGAAATTAGAACATAAGTTATTGAACTAATAAGAAGGGCGTGTTAGTGCCAGTGCTATCTGTCATTTTATTAATGTTAAAACCCCTTTCAATTCCTTTGATTCATTCATAATTGTCGTGTATTGCACAATCCAAAAGTACGTTCCATCGGAACAATTATTGTCTTTGTAAGAACCGTTCCAACCAAGTATGAGATTGTCGGTATAGAATAATTTTTCGCCCCATCTATTGTATATAATTAGATTTGCTTTTGAGATTCCTTTATACTTGCTTGGAATAAAATTGTCATTCACTCCATCATTATTGGGTGTAAATACGTTAGGTAATTCAATTTCTATTTCACAGTTGGAAATTAATACAGAAAGAGTGTCACTATTATCACATTGTCCATTGCTCGACTGCACCCAATAAGTTCCCGAAGTTGAAACACTGATTGAAGCAGCAGTCGAGCCGTTTGACCAAAGGTATGAAGTCGCTGCTCCACCATTTAAAGCAACAGTCTGTCCTTGACAAAGCGCTGTGTCGTTTCCGAGATTTGTAGCAGGATACTGATTTATAGAAATTACAATAGAGTCAGTTGCAGAACATTGTCCATTTGTCGCCTGCACCCAATAAGTCCCCGAAGTTGAAACACTGATTGAAGTATTAGTCGAGCCGTTTGACCAAAGATACGAGGTCGCTAAACCACCATTTAAATTAATGGTTTGTCCTTGACATAGCATTGTGTCGTTACCGAGATTAGTGATAGACTTGGGTTCTATATTTAAACTATCTATAAAGACATATTGCATACAACCTGGTGTTTTTTCCAAAGTAATTACTATGTAATTAATTACTACACTAGATTGAAAACATCCATTGTAGTATTTCCATAAGGAGTCAGAAACATTATTAGAAGTCCATAATAGTGTTGCTCCAGAGAGATTAGAAGCGTGGTCAGAGATACCACCAAGTGGAGGAGGGCTCGTATAGCCGTATAACGAAATTCCTCCACAAGATTGATTATAACTACCTCCTGAAGTCTTTTTTGCATATAATGAAATAGAATAATTAGAGTTTATTATTATCGGAGAACTCGAAATGTTTTGACCAATCGCTTCAGCTGAACCAGTTAAATCACCATATGTTGCAAAACCTGCAAATCCATTCCCAGAATGCGCTCCTCCAATTTCAGGTGACCAACAAACATAAGTTGTATTCATATAGTCTGCACTTTGAATAATTTCTTCCCATCCAATAGCTTTGGCTATTTCTCCTTGCGATAAAGGCAATGTTGAGTATAGTTCAAAATCATTATTTGAAATTATATTTTGTGATGTTGCAATTCGTAATTCCCCAAGAAAACAGGCTGCTGTTATAATAAAAAAAATTAAACTTGTTTTTTGCATTGTTATTTTTGTCTCTTCCTGAAAATGGTTGACATGTTTTTATGATTTAAAATTAGTATTATTTTGTGTAGCTTTTTCTTTTTTGCTTCTTTTTTCTTTTGTTAATATGTGTTTATTT
>Ga0315900_10002372_pt1 | contig 28874 bp, 32 predicted proteins | sample LakEriMetagenome_FD_203521 | JGI IMG/M metagenome (GOLD analysis project Ga0315900, IMG submission 203521) | Freshwater fungal communities from buoy surface, Lake Erie, Ohio, United States - Buoy 12 MA114 | ecosystem: Environmental > Aquatic > Freshwater > Lake > Lake biofilm | place: USA: Lake...
CTCGATGCCGCCTTCGCGGCGCTGGCGCAGCGTTGGGACTCGCTCGACATCGTGGTGCACGCGGTCGCCTTCGCGCCGCGCGAGGCGCTCGCCGGCAGCTTCACCGCGAGCACCAGCCGCGAGGCCTTCGCCATCGCGCATGATGTCTCGAGCTACAGCCTCACCGCCCTCGCCCGCGGCGCCGCGCCGCTCATGAAGGGCCGCGCGGGGTCCATCCTCACGCTCTCCTACCTCGGCGCGGTGCGCGCCATCCCGAGCTACAACGTGATGGGTCTCGCCAAGGCGAGCCTCGAGGCGAATGTACGGTTCCTGGCGGCCGATCTCGGCCCGCAGGGCATCCGCGTGAACGGCATCTCGGCGGGGCCGATCAAGACCCTGGCCGCGGCGGGCATCGGCGGCTTCCGCAAGATGCTGTCGAGGGTGGCGGAGGTGGCGCCGCTGCGGCGCAATGTCACCCAGCAGGATGTGGGCAACGCGGCTGCGTTCCTGTGTTCGGACCTCGCGGCCGGCATCACCGGCGAGATCCTCTATGTCGACGGCGGCTTCAGCACCGTCGGCATGAGCTTCCCCGAGGACGGCGCGGGCGAGTAGCCGGCGCGGGCCTCGCGACCCGGGGCCTTACTGGAAGGCCCGGGCGTTCTTCTCAACCTTCGCGCTTCGGCGCATCTCCTCGATGTAGGCACCGATGGTGCCCTGCGCCTGCTGGTTGACCAGCTGCTGTGCCCGGATGCTGCGCGCCGCGGCATCGCCCGCAGAAGGCACGGAGCGGGTCTGGGAGAGGCTGACGAGGGCGTAGCCGCCATCCGGCAGGGGCACGGCACGGGTGACCGGGCGGCCACCCACAGGCCGCGGCATCGCGAACAGGGCCTCGCGCACCGCGGCCGGGATGGCCGGGTCTCGACGGTCCACGAACCGGGCGGCCTCCGCCGAGACGCCGAGGCTCTTGGCGACGCTGTCAAACGCCGCGGCACCGTCCACACGGGCCGCTGCAGCCTCGGCCGCCGCACGGGCAGCTGCGGAGGCGCCGTCGCGCTGCGCCGCCGCTACGACCTTGTCGCGCACGCTGGCGAGCGGCGGGATGGCGGCCTTGGTGTGGGCGCGGACCTTGACGATGACGAAGCGCTCGTCGCCGAGGCCCACCGGGTCGCTGATGCGGCGCTGGCCGAGGACCTTGTCGCTGAACACCGCGGCCTCGAGCGCCGGGTCGACCCCGAGCGGCTCGCCGCCGGTGCCGCGACGGAAGTCCTTCACCTCGCCCACGGCGAGACCGAGATCCTTGGCGATGGCCGCGAGGTCGGCGCCCGGCTGCTCCGCGCGCCGCTGCGCCTGCTCCTGGGTCTCGCCGAAGCGGTCGGCCGACCGCTCGCGACGCAGTTCCTGCTCGATCTCACCGCGGACATCGGCGAAGGCGCGGGTGCCGCCCGCCGCGATGCCGTCGAGACGGATCACATGGAAGCCGAAGTCGGTCTTGATGGGGCCGCGGGTCTCGCCCTGCGCCATGGTAAAGACCGCGTCCGCAAAAGGCTTCACGAAGGCGCCGCGTTCGGAGAGACCGAGATCGCCCCCTGAGTCCTTCGACCCCGTGTCCTGCGAGAGCGACTTGGCGAGCGCCGCGAAGTCCTCACCCGCCTTGAGACGACCCAACACCGCGTTCGCCTCCTGCTCGGTCTTGAGGAGGATGTGCCGCGCCTGGCGGCGCTCCGGCGCGATGAAGCGATCCTTGTTGGAGGCGTAGAAGCCCTGCAGGTCGTCCTCGGTGACCGTCACCGCGGCCTCGAGCTGCGCGAGCGAGCCTTCCGCGTAGTCGAGCGCGACCGACTCGGGCGTCTCGAACTGCTTGCCGTTCTTGGCGTACCAGGCCGCCAGCGCCGCCTCGTCGGGCGTCGCACCGCGGAAGCGCTCGAGCGGCAGCACGGCGATGCGCACCTCACGCTGCTCGTCCTCGATGGCGAGACGACGGCCGATCTCGGTCGGGGTCATGAACTCCGAGAGCCCGAGCCCGCGCTCGAGCTCCGCGTTCTGCAGACCCGTGCGGATGTCGTTGCGGAACTGGTCGGCGCTGATGCCGACCTGCGCGAGCCGCGCGAGCGCCAGCGTCTCGCTGTACTTGCCGTCGACCTGGAAGGCCGGTTCGCCCTCGATCTCCTGACGGACCCGCTCGCCGCTGACGCGATAGCCCGCGTACCGGCTGCGCTCGCCGATGAGCTGCGCGCGGATGAGCCGTTCCAGAACACCGTCCTGAAGATCAGCGCGCTGCGTCTCCGGAATGTCCGTGCCGAACTGCTGCTGCCAACGCGACTGCTCGTTGCGCCAAGCGTCGTTGGCCTGCGCGAGCTCGATGCGCTCGCCGTTCACCTTGGCCGCCCAGGTCTGGGCGCCGAGGAAGTCCATGCTGACCATACCCGTGGCGCCCCACACCGAGAAGATGAGCGCGAGGGGGACCAGGATGAGCCAGGGCAGGATTTTCCGGCCCTTCAGGGAATCGCCGATTTTCTGGAGCATGGGTTAGGGGTCGGGTGGCGGTGAAACTGGGCGCGGATTGTACCCGAACGACCCGGAAACCGCAGGGACACGGCTGGACTTCAGGGGAGATAATCGGCCATGATTTTGATGCCTGCCGCCTGACCCCGAGGATTCGATTATGCCGAGATTATCCGCCGAAGCCCTGAAGGCCAAGATCGCCGCCCTGCAGAAACAGTTGGTGGCTGCGGAGAACGACAAAGCCCCCGCCATCCGCAAGGTTCGGGCGCTGATGAAAAAACTCGGGGTGACGGTGGCGGACCTTGCGGAAAAACCTACGACCCAGAAAAACCGCAAGGCAACGCCCAAGAGAGGGCGGAAAGCCGCTCAGAAAAAGGGCGCGAAGATTCCGGTGAAATACCGGGACGACAACGGCAATACCTGGACGGGTCGGGGCAAGACCCCGCTTTGGATCGTCGAGGCCGAGAGGGCCGGCAAGAACCGCGACAGCTTCAAGGTCGGCGGCTAACCCGAGCCGGTCGCGCAGTCAGCGGTTGGCCGCGCCCATCACCTCGCCAAGCACCGTACAGGTCTTGTCGATTTCGGCATCCGTCAGCGTCGGGTGCACGAGGAACATCAGTGCGGTCTCACCGAGTTCCTTCGCCACTGGCAGACGCGTCTCGGGCCGCCAACCGGTACCCTCGAACGCTTTCTCAAGATAGACCTCCGAACAGGAGCCTTGGTAGCAAGGCACTCCCGCGCGGTTGATCTCTTCGATGATGCGGTCGCGCGTCCAACCGTCCTTCAGTCGATCGGGGCGGACGAAGACATAGGTCTTGTACTGCGCGTGGATACAGCCTGCCCCGGTTGGGCAAGACCCCGCGCAAGCGCCACATCGGAAATCCGGAACGCGCAAGGCCGAAAACCCTCGGCAGGTATCCAGGATGCGCCGCGCGTTATCGCCACGTCGATTCGTCCATTCGGGCATACGACGCAGCTGGATACGGCCGATCACCGCCTGCATTTCGATCATGCGCCAATTGGTGCCGAAACTCTCGTGCACCCAACGGAATCCGGGTGGATGCGCTTTCTCGTAGACCGCCGACCAAGACTTACCGTGGTCCTTGTAGGACCACGCACGCGACCACCACTCCGAGTCGTTCAGCGTGAGCATACCGCCCTCGCCGCCCGTCGTCATGATCTTGTCCTGGCAGAACGACCATGCCCCCATGTGGCCGATACCGCCTACGGGACGACCCTTGTACCGGGCACCGTGCGCTTGGGCGCAGTCCTCGATGACATAGAGACCGTGCTTCGCAGCCAAAGCCATGATGGGGTCCATATCGCAGGGCCAACCGGCGAGATGCACACAAATGATCGCCTTGGTCCGCGGCGTGAGCACCGCAGCGATGGTCTCGGCGGTGATGTTCTGGCTATCGCGATCGACATCGGCGAACACCGGCGTCGCGCCCGCGGTGACCACGCAAGAGGCGGACGCCAGGAAAGTCCTCGGGGTGACGATGACCTCGTCACCGGGTCCGACGCCCAACACCTTCAAAGCAAGATCGAGCGCTACCGTGCCGTTCGCCAAGGCGATGGCATGCTTGGTGCCGACAAAAGCGGCGAACTCCTTCTCGAACTCGCGACACTCCGTTCCGGTCCAGTAGTTGACCTTGTTGGACAATAGAACGCGGCGGACAGCATCTGCCTCTTCAACACCAAAACAGGGCCACGATGAAAAATGAGTGTTAAGCAATCAGCCTCTCCTAGAAAGAAGTCGCGCGGGCACACCGGCCACGGTGGCACCCGCTGAAACGTCACCAACCACCGCGGAGCCTGCGCCTACTACCGCGTCTGGGCCGATCACTACATTTTGCCGTACGGCCGATCCAATACCCACCCATGCGCACTCGCCCACCGAGACACCGCCCGCCAGGTTAACGCCAGGAGATACATGCACGTAATCTGCCAATACGCAATCGTGGTCGACCGTTGCGCCGGTATTGACGATCACCCCGTGACCAATCCTGGCACCGGCCTGAATTACCGCCCCAGCAAACACGACCGTTCCGGCGCATACTCGGGCATCCCTTGACACGTAAGCGTGGGGGTGGATCAACGTAATCAGATTACCACCCGCTGCGATCAACGTAGAGCACACACCCTGCCTAACTCTGTTCGAGCCAATTCCGACAACGACGCCATCGAAGTCCTTTACGTTTTGAGCCAGAAGTGAAGCGCTTCCGGAAAACGGCCAGCGCCCAAAAACCGCCCCCTCGATCTTTCTATCGTCGAAAAAAAAAATCGAACTCCACCCGATCTCGGCCGCAGTATCGGCGATTACCTTTGCATGCCCACCCGTTCCAAGTATTGCTAACGACCCTGTCACTTTGACCCCGTAAATCTAGGCATGGTTGCGTCGCCTTGAAAACTAACGCCGTCGCGCGACACCACCTTCTTAACAGTATAGAAAAGAATTTTTATGTCTAACCACATCGACTGGTTATCAACATACCAGACATCCAACTCAAACTTACGCTCCCAGGTAACAGCATTTCTACCGTTTATCTGTGCCCAACCGGTGATTCCGGGCCGGACTTCATGCCTCCTGAACTGTTCGTGAGAATAAAGTGGAAGATATTCCGGCAATAGCGGCCGAGGACCGACGAGGCTCATGTCCCCCTTAAGAACGTTGAAGAATTCCGGTAACTCGTCAAGACTAGTCGCGCGCAGCCACCTGCCGAAGGGAGTCAATCTCTCCGCATCCGAGAGCCGAGCGCCACAGGAATCGACAGTTTCCGTCATCGTGCGAAACTTATACATCCTAAACAGCTTACCGCCCAAACCAGTCCGAGTTTGAACGAAAAGGATTGGCGACCCCATTCGCAACCGCACCGAAAATGCCAAAGCTAACACCAACAACAGCACCAATGGGCTAGCGATTCCAACCAGCAGCATATCGAAGATTCGTTTGGACATTCAGTTTGCTCCCGTCCAGATGAAAATTGGGCTAATGAAAGCCCTCATTCTGCAGAATCCGAAATCAATCCGGCTGACGGAAAACACTCGCAACAACACCAGCGTTTCGTCAAACCTGGATACCAAGTTACGCCCCGGCCTTGCCAATCACTACCACTCGAGGCGCCGCAAGAATACCTCCGGCGGAAAGTGAGACTCTCCACTATCGTCATGCCTTAGCATCAATGCCCATGACGGACAGATAGTCAACCGCGAGTTTTCGATATGAGCGGTTTCTTACCACCCAATCTCGCCCGCGCTCGCCGACCGCGCGTAACAATTCCGGATCTTTAGTCGACCACATTTTCAACGCCCTGGCCAACGCTTCTGCATCGCCAGCCGGCACCAACTCGCCACAATCCGCCTCGTTTATCATCGACGGAAAACCGGAAAACGAACCGATTACCGGCCTCCCCGAATACATATAGTCGATTAACTTGTTTAGCGATTGTCCAAAGCTAAGGACAACCGTTGGGTGCGCCGCAAAATACAACACGGAACTTCGTTTCAACACAGGCTGGACGGACTTGTTTTGAACCGGATTGGCGAACACAACATTAGGCAAGTCTCGACATAGTTCCTTGTAATGCCCCAGCAAATCACCTTTTCCGATTACAAAAAAAGCGATTCTAGGATCCCCCTTGAGAAGGCGCGCCGCGTCAAACAACGTGCCCAAAGCGTTGTCTATACCAATAGAACCCGCGTGAGTAACGACGAACTCCGCCTTCGGAAAGGACCGATCGAGCGAAGAAGGAACATCGACATCACCATCTACAACCAACTCCTCGGGCAGACCCATCGGAATGCAGTCCACACGCCGGTCGTACCCAAGTACATTTCGAACATGGGCGCCGAGGTTGGGCATTGTGCCAACAATCCGATCCGCATATCTGTACCCAATACTCTCGACCCACCCGAGCAACCGAACAAATACATTACGCCGCGAGAATCCGCCGTTTTCCGTAAGAATAAGCGGCCAAATATCCCTGACCTCAAACACGAACAAACACCGGAATACGCGCCTCAATCGTAATCCATTAAAAACCGACAACAGAGACAGACTGGATGCGATGACAACGTCCGGCCTAGGTATATCGGCGAGCCGCAAAAATAGAACTTTCAGCTCGAAATGAATCCACCCCAAAATACGCCTGAGCGACTTCGCGCGGTCGTACCGCAAGACGTTCAACGAAACCACCCTCACACCATTGATAATCTTTACTTCGCAGGCGGGGGCTACGCCGAAATTTTCTACCGACCATTCGTGACGAGCTGTTATTAACGTACAGTCGCAACCCAAGCGCACCATCTCCCGGAGAAGAGAGAAACCCCTCGCAGGGAATTCGCCTTCCGCCGGCAGTCGGCAATACTTTGAAATCAACCAAATGCGTCGCATTGATAGCTACCCTAGTAGACTCTCTGTGCGTTGTTGACGACGTCAATGACCGACTCAAAGTCCATTCCAACCGCATCCAAGTACCACTTTATGTTTTGATACCGAGGCCGGTTCTCTTCGCGGACCAACTCCAATGCGCGATCGCGAGTCAGCTGCCCCTCGCGTATCTGATTACTTCTAAAAGTATCATACTCAGTGAAGCCGGCCATCGTGTAGTAGACATAGTTGTAAAAAGCGGCGGTACCATCTCCGATGCGCCAAGTCGAATTCGTATCCACGGCCTTCTCCCATCCGTACGCCTCGATTGCTTGATCTATTTCGACTTCGTCCCATCGCCAAAAATCGAACAGGTTAAAGAAGTCTCCTTTCGCCTTCACGCTGCGGTAATACTCACCGGAAAGCGTGTCCCATAACGATCGATTGACGTAGGCAGGATTGCGAATCATCGCTTTCCCGCGCAGGCCCTGATAGCGGAGTTGGCTCCATAATCCGGTATAGAACACCTGCTTCGTCTCAAAATCGGGCGCGAAACCGAGAAATCCAGCCTTGAAGTGGGTCACCTCAAGAGGATTCATTCCCCAGAGATTAAGCGACACGCCTGTTTCGCGCTTTATAGTTTCGATGTGTCTGAAGAAATGTTTGTCTCCGGCCATCAATATATTAAGCATGCCGAGGTCTGGGTTTCTGAGCCACGCCTGAAGGTTAAGACGGATGTTCCGCCTCTTCATCGCTATATCGTCAGCGATCAGAATGTTCTCCACCCCTAACTCGCCGCACATGCGACTGATGTTGCGGCGCGCGAGATCGGTAACCATACCCCAGTCGTAAGTCATCGTGATTGGCCGCATGCCGAACTCTTTCACAACAAGATGAAGCGCGAAGCTACTGTCCCGTCCGCCCGAAAACGGCACTATACAAGCGCGGTTCGAGTCGTTGCGATACCGCGAAAGAAGCTCTTCCAACACTGCGCGCGGCTTCGGCTTGTTACGCGGCTTGTAGTTGTTGCAGTAGTTGCAGACGCCCGCGTCATCGAACCGAATGAACGGCATCGTCTCCGGCAATACACAACGTGCACACCTTAATAGATTAGGCTGTGGGAACAGCAGCCTCGACTCTTCCCTCGACCGCGCGCTCAACTGCGGAATGAGATCGCGTCGCTCCACCTTGATTTCCCGCACTTCAATTGAAGAATCCGCCACGGGAACCTCAAGAATTCTATATCCAATCAACTGAGCTACATCGTCGTATCCCACAGCCGACAAGAATGATCTCTCAGAGGCGAACGCAATGCCTCCCTGACTTTGGCCAATGAACAAGCTGCCTGTATTCGACATCAGCACGAGTTTGCCGAGCCGAGGAATCAAGAGCGCACACGAGAAAGAGCCCTTCAGCGTCGACCTGACGGCCGCGTACAGTCCATCAAGCTGACAAGTTGACGACATGTTCTCAAGTGCAACGCCGAGTATCGCTTCCGTATCGACCTGAAAGAGCCTGGCAACCGACGACTTACCCCAGAACTCGGCGTCGTTTGTTATGATTCCGTTATGAATGATCGCGACTTCGTCCCTCACAACAGGCTGGTTATCGGCCTGACCGTTCGTGATGAGTCGGCTATGGCCGAGGTAGACGCAACTCGGCGTGACTGACGAACTACGCACAAGACGACTGAATCTCATATCCGCCTTGACGCATGAGTAACGTCCGTCCGCTAACTCCACATACCCGCTAGAATCCTTACCTCTGCGCTCGGAGCGACGCCCCAACTTAAGAAATACGTCGCGGCTATGACGATCGCTCGAAACAACGCCGAAGATTCCACACATTATTCAATCCTCACAATTAGCTTGGTCATTGAGTGGGTCGAACACGTCTAACCCACATACGATGTCTGCGGACTGCGCGAACCGCTTCAAACTGAAAGGGACCCGCGCGCTCAGGCATTAACCGAGGTAAACGAAGACTTGACGCATGCGACGCCAGACAGACTTTAGTCTATCAACAGACCACCAGGGCACTCGAACACAGCCCTTGGCCACAATGAAAGCGAATAGGCACATCGTAAGCGCCGAAATAGCGTAAGACACTGCCGCACCGACCGCCTGAAATCGAGGCGTCAACGCCCAAAGTAAAAAAAAGTGAACAATTGCGGCGGCAACCGTAACCATGCCCAAACTCGATGTCTTAGATTTGAAAAAAATGAAATGTGTAAATACAAGATAGAGGCTGTAAAACAACGCTCCAATCATATTGAAAACATACACCTCAGGCCCCAGCACTAGTCCAGATGGAGCAATTATCTCAAGCGCCCAAGAGAAGACGACGGCATACGCTGCAGACGCGACGCACACAAAGGCCGAATAGACAAAAACAAGGTCCACCGCCTCCGAATCCGACTGTTCGTTACCGGCGGCTAATAGACGGTACAATCGTGGCTGTAGGACTTTAGTGACCGAGTGACACAATAATCCGATAACAACCGCAAACTGCGCCGTGACGCCGTACGCAGCTACAGCCGACTTATCCGCCCAGGTTACCATCGCCATCCGATCTGCATACCCAATAACGACCAGTGAGAATGAATGAAGCATCAATGGCAGTCCAAACCTCAAAGCCTCAGGAATAAAGCTAACGCTTCGTCGGGTCAGGGAAATCGATACAGCGACGGACTTTAAAGACAGCGCCGCAAGCACGAAGTAGCCGATAAACAAACCGGTAAACGCGCCGAGAAGGCCTAGACGAAACTGAGCGACTAAGATCACCGTAGCAAAAATCGTCACGATGCCAAAGCTCACAAACGCAAGCGCGTAGCCGCGGTCATTTCCGGCAGATACTAGGATAGAGGAAAATAGCAAGGCCAACGACAGAAGTAGCGCGCAACCGATAATCACAGCGATCGTCTCGATGTCGAACCCCCACATTTTCTGTAGGAATACACCACCAGTCCAGCTAATGCACAACAGTAGGAACGCCGACCCTAGGATAACCAGAATTACGCCGCTGATAAGTTGACTGAAAACATCTGCATCTAACGTTACGAAACGAACGGGCGCAATGTTTGCCGCTCCCAAGCCCAAAAATGGCGTGACGAGCGCGATAGATGTAGTCGCAAGGATATAGTTTGCTAAATCCACAACGTTGAGCTGGGACGCCAAGAAAGGGGTTATCACTAGCGGCATCAGCGACGCAGCTGCACCCGACACGCCGTACAAAACAAAACTTCTAAGCGCCGACGATTTCATTCCTAGCGCTTGGGGGCTTGTTCCCGAATATATAATCGAACAGACTTTTGCATATCGCAACCGAACCCATTACCGAACGGCGCAATCAATTGCTGCAACGCGTTATCAACGAGTCGCCAATGGCATATCTTGCTTGTTACTACCTTGCGGCGGTACTCCGCTAATTGGGACGAAAAACTCTCCAGACGCTGACCTATGAACCGCTGGGGAGAGGAAAAGCGAAAGGAGTATGAAATCCATCTCAAACCAAAGATAAACACTGTCGTAGAGAGAGCGTAACAACACAAGATTTCCCAACACAAACGCATAGATGGAACCTGTAGCGGGCTTCGCTATTACTCGGGCGAGCGCTGCGAGATAGATGCCGGCGAGTACAAGCAGGGCCGGCAGACCGAATAGATGATGGGCCCGTATTACAGAGTTGTGCGGATTATCCCCGTAAGACGCAATGACGCCGCTAGGATTGTACGGCGCACCGATGAAAAAATTCAGTGCGTCGAGGGTGCCGACATATTCAGAAAACATCTGAGATCGAATGTCGTCAGTAAACCCATGTATAAGTCGTGTCGAAGCGACGACATCGGTAAAGATCTCAATTGGGACAACAACGATGACGGCAATAGCAGCCGCGGTAGCCGCTAACGCGAAACCGCGAGAAGACAACACCCGAAGTCCGATATTCAACGACAGAAGCATCGCGGCAACGAGAATACCGCTTCGCCCGCCGAACACCACTGAGACCGAAAGCAGCGCAACCGGCGCCGCGATAGGCGCGCGGCGCCCAGCAAGAACAGCTGAGTATGAGTGCCAACACACGACGCCAATTAGCATCGCGGTAAGGAGGTTTGAACTCCCACCAATAATCTCTCCCGAGTCATAGGCAGCTCGATCCTCGGTCGCAATGTATATTGCAAAACTCGTTGCTGCGACTAAAAGTATTCGTGCCGCCGACAATGACTTGCACACGGGTAGCTCACGAATGGCTATTGATGCAAGTATTGAATTGATACCCAACATCCAGAAATAAAAGGTCGAAAATTCACCTCGTGCAATCGCCATCACCAAAGGCGCACCAGTAAACACTGCATACCAAGCCACAATTACCAGGCTTTCCTTAATGCGGCGCGGATTAACGGAAAAACGTAGCAACAGGAGGGCTGCCAACGAAACTGCGGCGTACACGGCGTTTTGCCACGCAACTCTTGGCATTACAGCCGCGTAAGCGCTGGCCAGCATCCAGGCCGTAATAACCACAAATTGATTTGTTGTACTGGCTATTCGCATTGACAAGCACTGAACAGACGCTACTCCGCGTCTCGGCTAATGTACAAACCTTTTTGATAACAGTGCATGCTTGCCCGAAACCCAGAGGTATCTGACATCCTTCAATGTGTTATAAAAATAGGGATTCGACATGTCGTCTATGACAATGTCTCTTCTCGCGGACATCGCCTCCCAAAAAACAGTTGTAAAGAGGCTCACCACACATGCGGTTTTCCTGAGTGACTCCGGGAGACTGACATCAGTCGGGTCCTCGATGTTGAAACCCTCGAATGTGTTTCTGATTATCGTTCGGCTTCCGTACCTAGGATGCATTCTGACGCATACGACGAGTCCGCTCTCTTTCAAGGACCGCAGGGTTTCGAGAATGCTTGTCAAGTCCTCCCCGCTCAATTCCCACCCAAGATAATACGTCAGATCGTAAGCGACCTCTTCTCGCTGCCCCACTCCCTTCAGATGCTGCCAGGAAGTTGGCATTGACACGATGAAACGCTCCGCAAAACCGCGCATTTCGCGAAAGAGATTTATATAGTGCTCGTGCCAGACATAGAAATCGTGAAAACTACAGAATGAATCTACGGGGTTCAAAATCTTTTCGCCATGCATGACATTCACATGGCGTATACCGCGCGAACCGCAATAGTCAGTCGCGACAGATGACGCGAAAGAATACTCGGCAGATGCAACGATGACGTCACAATCCATCTCGGCCTTCAGAGCGGCGTATCGAAGCACCCTTAGGACGCACTTTGAAACGAAATGAGGCTCGTTCCAATATCGTTTCAGCATTTTTTCAGCAATCTCGCCGGCAACAGCGTCAAACTTGATGTCACCTCGTATCGGGTAAATAGGGATTTTTTCTTCCGTGCGTAAGATCGCGCTCGGCAAGATGTCGACTGAAGCATCCATTATGCCGATGATTCGGCTGGGTGCGGCGACCTGCAGTCCGCAGTCTTTGCGGCAGACGGTTGCAGACATTCGGAAAATCAGCAACCTAGCTGCCAAGTAAATGGCTATCGGTACGCATAAGACATTCAGGGCACCCCGCAAATTCGGGTGCTCATGATATTGACACAAATACTGGAAGAACGATCTCTCGAGGTAATCCGCCGGCTCTGGCAGCGACGATCGGAACTGTTCTCTTTCGCGTAGCTTTTCGAACGGAACACGATTTATCGATGTTAACTTATGACCTATGTCATAGACTTTATCCAGCAAGGCGCGTTGGATAGACAACTCAGAGGTCCGACAAAGCCGAAATCGTTAAGGACGTGGCCGATTGTTTTCGGATTTCCATCCGTTTAATCTGCATGTTCGCCTTCTTCATGGCGAGCCGACTGTACTTTTCACCACGCCGTCCATCCACCGTCGACGGGTAACACGTGCCCGGTCACATAGCTCGATGCGGGCGATGCAAGGAACAAGAGCGCGGGAACCATCTCGTCGGGCTCGCCCATACGCCCGAGGGGCACTCGCGAGGAATATCGTTGAGAGAAAGTGGTGTTTTGACCGCTTGACACACCGCCGGGGACAAGGCAGTTTACCCGAATTTTGTGAGGCGCCCAATGAGTCGCGAGCCAGCGTGTAAGACCGATGACTGCGGCCTTCGAGGCGGAATAAACTGCGGGGGTGTTAATTGGCCCGCCAAGGTAATCGCTACCCTCGTAGATTCGCGAATCGGGGCCGACCAGCCCGTATATCGATGCAGTTTGGATAACACTACCACCTTCGCCCCGTTCAATCATGTGACGGCCAACCGCTTGGGCAACGAGGAACATGCCATCTATGTTCACCGACATCACCTCGCGCCAAACCGACAGAGAATAATCCTCAAAGGGCGTGAAGAATGCACGGACATCAGACGTTTTCGAAGCAGCATTGTTATGCAGGACATCAATCTTACCGAAGCGCTTCAGCACCGAAGCAACACAGTGCTGCACGGAATCATGATTCGACACATCGCACGCGAATCCCTCCGCGGCGCTTCCGAGATCTAGCGCAACTGCACGCGCAGCGTCGAGGTCGACGTCTACAACGGCGACAGAAGCGCCGGAATGTGCCAAACCTCGACAGAATCTGCGCCCGAGGATTCCGGCACCACCGGTGACGAGCGCCACTTTGCCGTCGAGGCGGCTAATCCCAGGAAGGTCCATGGTTCAGTTCCGACTGCGGAACACGGGCCGGATGGCCGGGCCAACGAGATACCGCTCCACGCCCTCGTCGAGGGCCTTCCGGTACACGGTTAACGCGCGGTCGAGCGCCTCGAATGTCGCCGATAGCTCGTGGTCGCCGTGCGCCGCAGACACGGCGATCCACGGCATCATTACCCCGTGGCGGAGCATCTCTTGGGCGAACAGCGTCCGGAAAGCCGTCGACGGGTTGCCGTCGGCATCGCGCGTCACGTAGTTGAGGCTGATCGGCGGACCCTCGGTGATGAAGTGCCGCTCGACGCCGTGGCGTAGCGCCGCCGCGGCGATGCCGTCGCGCAGTCGACGTCCGTAGTCCCACAGGCGCTCGACCACGCGCTCTTCGCGGTAGATGCGTACCGTCTCGATGAAGGCGCCAAGGCCCGGCATTTCCGCCCCGTGGGTGGTGGAGAGCAGGAAGGTGCGCTCCATGCCCGGCCGGTCGATAGATCCGACCTGCATAACCTCGCGGCGGCCGCCGACCGCCGCCACCGAGAAGCCGTTCGCCATGCCCTTCCCGAAGGTGCAGAGGTCCGGCTCGACGCCGAAGAAGGTCTGCGCACCCTGCAGGTGCCAGCGGAAGCCGGTGATCATCTCGTCGAGTATGAGCAGCGCACCGTCGGCGCGGCACAGCGCCTGCACTTCGTGCAGGAAGTTGCGCTTCCCGTTCGGGCAGGCGGCGCAGGGATTGGCCGGCCAGCGCGCCGGACCGTCGCAGCTAGCCGCACAGGGAGTGAGATGGGTCGCCGGCTCGAGCATCACGGCAGCAATCTCGCCCGGATGAGCGTCGAACAGCGCCTTCAGCGAACCGATGTCGTTGTAGTCGAAGACGAGCGTGGTCGAGGCGTGCTCGCCGGGGATGCCGCGCTTCAGAGCGGTGACGCCGATGAACCAGTCGTCGAACGAGAAGAACGGCTGCTGGCGCGGGATGCAGACGTAGCGGCGGCCGGTGTAGGCGCGCGCAATCTTGACCGCAGCGGTGGTCACGTTCGAGCCGTTCTTGCCGAACTTGACCATCTCCACCGAAGGTATGAGGTCGATGAAGGTCTCGGCGGCCTGGAGTTCGGTCATCGAGGCGCGGGTGAGGTTGACGCCGAGGTCCATCTGCGCGGCCGCGGCCGCGTTCACGCGCGGGTCCGCGTAGCCCAAGGTCACGGCGCGCAGCGCCATCCCGTAGTCGAGGTAGCGGCGGCCCGCGGAGTCCCAGACATGCGCGCCCTTGCCGCGCACCAGCAGCGGCGGCGCCGAGGACGGGAACTGGTCGTCGCCGCGCGAGTAGGTGTGCGCACCGCCCGGGATGGCCGAGTGCAGCCGCGCGCGCAGAGCTTCGAAGGAGTCTTCTGTCATGGAGTCCGCCATATCGCCTGTGTCCCTTGCTGGGGCCGGAGGATGAAATCACGGGGGTTGCCGATGTAGACGCTGCCCGACGGCACATCGCGGTCGAGCACCAGCGACTCGGTCGCGATGCTGCAGCCGTCGCCGACGCGGCTCGCGCCGAGCACCGCGCTGCCCGGCCGTAGCGTCACATGCCGGCCGAGCGTCGGATAGACATCGTTGTTGCTGCCGATGCCGCAGCGCTGGTAAGAGACGAAGAAATCGCCGTAGGTGCCGCGGCCGAGCACCGTGCCGAGCGGATGCACCAGCAGGAACACCGGCGGCAGCTCGACCTCGTGGTAGATGTCACAGCCGTGCAGCTGCTTGTTGAGCAGGAACAGCTTCGCGCAGATCTGGCGCGGCGCGCCCTGGCGGTGCAGCTGGTTGGCGAACAGGTACAGCCACATCGCGTACTGGTCGCCGTGCAGATGGTCGAACACAGCCTCGCGGCCGTCGAAGAAATACTTGTTGGCGACATGCGAGAAGCAGTGCTCGAGGCGCTCGAGGGCGGCCGGCACGGCGGCCATCAGGTCATCGTGCCCCACCGGCTCGCCGTCCGGGAACGAGGCCTCGAGCTGGCGGCGGGCATAGCCCGCGAGGCCCTCGGCCGTGAGACTCGAGCGCACCCGCATCACGAGAAGCTCCCCTGCTGGCTGCGCACGCGCACGCCGTTGGTGGCGAGATAGGTGCGGACCTTGATGGGGCTGTGGTCGGAGAACAAGAACATGCTGCTAATGGTGATGGCGGAGGCGCCCGCCTCCAGCGCCTCGCGGCAGTGCTGCAGCGTGCCGGCGCCGCTCGAGGCGATCAGCGGCACCTCGAGCCGCGCCGAAGTGCGCGCGATGAGGTCGAGGTCGTAGCCCGACATGGTGCCGTCGCGGTCGATTGAGCAGAGCATGATCTCGCCGGCGTGCTCCTCCTGCATGCGCTGCGCCCACTCGAGGGCGTCGAGCCCGGTGCGGCGGGTGCCGCAGTGGGTCACCACGCGCGGCACGCCGGCCTCATCGAGTGCGTAGTCGATGCCGACCACGATGCACTGGTCGCCGAACCGAGAGGCGGCGCGGCGCACGAACCCCGGGTCCTCGACGGCGGCGGTGGTGATGCCGACCTTGTCGGCGCCGCTCGCGAGCAGCGCCGCGATCTCTTCGACGGTGCGTATGCCGCCGCCTACCGTGAACGGCATGAACACCTCCTCCGAGACGCGCTCGACAATCGAACCGGCGGCGGGCCGGCCCTGCGGCGTCGCATCGATGTCGACGAACATCAACTCGTCGACGCCGTAGGCGTCGTACACCTTGGCGGTGGAGACCGGGTTACCGGCCTCCCGGAAGTTGTCGTGGAAGCGCACGGCCTTCACCAGCCGTCCGCCGCGCACCAGGAACTTGGGGATGATGCGCTTCTTCAGCATGCCGCGCGCTCAGGCCGCCGAGTCCAGACCAAAGTCGTACTCCAGCCAGTTGCGCAGGAAGGTGAGGCCGTTGTCCTGGCTCTTCTCGGGGTGGAACTGCGCGGCGACGAGCCGCCCGCGGCGCACCACCGCCGTGACGGGACCGCCGTAGTCGGTGGTCGCCACGAGGTCGGCGGGGTCGTTGCAGCGCATGTGGAAGCTGTGCACGAAGTAGAAGTTGGACTCGCCAGCGCGAATGCCGCGGAACAGCCAGTCGTCGGGCGCAAAGCGGATGTCGTTCCAGCCGACATGCGGCACCTTGAGCGGCGGCGCCACCTCGAGCCGCATGATTGCGGCGTCGAGCCAACCGAGGCCCTCGTGCTCGCCGTGCTCCTCGCTGTAGCGGGCGTAGAGCTGCATGCCGAGGCAGATGCCTAGTACGGGCTTGCCGACACGCAGGGCGAGTTCGGTGAGCGGCCCCTGGAGGCCGCGCGCGCGGATTGCCCCCATCGCGTCGCCAAAGGCGCCGACGCCGGGAAGGACGATCCGATCTGCGGACGCAAGTTCGGCTGGATTGGCTGTCAACAGCACCTCAGTACCGAGAAACTCGAGAGCGTTGCGCAACGAGCGCACATTGCCCATGCCGTAATCGACAATGGCGATCATGCCCGCGACGGCTTAGACGTATTTGCCGGACTTGCCATCGCTACCCTTGGGTGGACCGACCGGCACACCCGGCTCGGTCCTATCCCAAAGCGGCATATCGGGCAGCGCGGGCCCCGGCCGAACCGCGTTCTTATCGAACTTCCAGGGATGCACCTGATGCTTCTCCAAAATCTCGTAGAATTCGTCCTCGGTTATGTCAAGGATTTTGAGGAACCAGTCCATCGACGCGGGACGGCGACCGTCGTACTCCTCCTCGATACCAAGACCCTGCTCGCGCGTAAGGCGGCCATTGCGGATGTCGATGGTGGCAAGGTGGTTTGATCGGCCGTACCCGCGCTTGACGAACTTCGCGTAGTCACGCATGCCTTGGAAAGTACACTCGATCTTCTCGTAGTCGTACTGCGGCGGCACACCCTCGACCGCCTGCCCCTGCCAGCCAAGCTCGCGCTTGATGGTCTCGACGTTGTCCTTGGTGTCCCACTCAATGTAATTGCCCAAGCAGATCGACTCGACCTTGAGCTTGATCAGGTCCTTCCGCTTCGGGTAGTCGAACATCCACAGGTCACGGCGTTCGACGCGGCCCTGTAGGAACTCGTACATATCGTCGGCGGTGATACCCTGATTCATAACACGATTGAACCGCTTCTCGTCCACCTCCTCCATCTCGTCGAATGTGTACCAACTGTGATACTCAGCCGTCGATTCACCCCAGAATATCAGCGGCGTCTCAAAACGTACCGCCATGTGCATCACGCCGGCGTATATGCCGGTGTGACAGTGCCAGCAGAAATCTCCGCGGCGCTTGAGGGATTCAAGCATCACCTCCCGCACGACATGGAAGCTGGTTGAGAACTCGACTATGTCGACACCGAGCTGCTTGAAAACACGGGTGTTGTTCTCTCCAAGCAGCGGACGGTATCCCCAATGATTATAACGCACCACCAGCGGCTTAAGCCCGAGCTTGCGCACGATATACCAAAGCTGGAATACGCTATCCTTGCCACCGCTATAGGGGACTATGCAATCGTAAAGGCCTTTTCCCTTGTGCCGTCCGACGATTTCCTCCAGCATTTTCCCGCGGGAAGCCCAATCGATTTTCTCCTTCTTAACCTCGCTCTGGCGGCAAACGCTGCAGACGCCGAACTCGTCGAATGTGATGGTATCTACCGTTTCTTTTGTAAGACATCGCGTACAGCGTTTCATGAAATAATCTCCATTTACTTCGATTCCAACTTTATCTGCTCTATCCGTTCCAGGACGGCCTCAATCAAAACAAAATCGATGTGTTCGTCTACTTCAAGAGACTTCCAACGCGGGACCGGATAGCCTAGGGTCCGCTCGTGGTAGAAAGACCGATGCTTCCGGAACGCCTCAACGCGCGACAGATACAAAGACCCTTCCAAAAAATAAAGCTCCTCTATTTCCTGTCGCCGACGCAGAGACTTGAAGTCGGGCGCCGCGTACGGAACGATAAACCCCTTCTCAACCAAACGCACATCGTATTCAGGATGTGCGGCTTCAACCCTAGATATTCCAACTATCGAATCGGCGTTTTTTCCTGAAGAGCGAAGCATGGCGAACGCGGCATCGACATCCTCTGAGTCTGTCAGCGGCGACGTCGGCTCAAGCATCAAAACGAAATCGAAAAATACACCTTTGCTTTCGAAAAAGTTGATGGCGTGAAGGACGACATCCATGCTGGATGCATCGTCACTCGCCAACGCCGCTGGGCGCAGGAAAGGAACCTCCGCACCGACAAGTCGAGCGGCTTCGGCGATCTCCAGATCATCCGTTGAAATGATGACTCGGCTGACACACTTCGCCCCGAGCGCCGCCGAAATGGGCCACGATACCAGCGGCCTCCCACCTAGCTTACGCAGGTTCTTACGCGGCAGCCCCTTTGACCCTCCCCGGGCCGGGACGATGGCTAGAACTGAGTCAACTGATTGCATAACCCTACAGGTCCACAGTTTCGTTAGCAAGAATGTAATCGTCCGGTCGCCCGACATCCAACCAAGACTCGTGCACGGGATACACCACCGCTCTGCTTCCCGATTTGAGAACTCGATCAAATAGCGTCGGCATGTCGCAGTGGTGCCCCGGCTCTATCAAAGAGAGCGCCTCAGGACTAAGCACGTAAACACCCGCATTTATCTGGCTCCGATACACGGGCTTTTCCTCAAATCCATCGAAGTCGACGCCTTTTGTTTTCACAACTCCGAACTGATTACGAATCTCATACTGCCTTACAGCCATGGTCGCTACCGCTTGGTACCTTTCATGAAAATCCAGCATTTCGCTGTAGCGTATGCCGGTAAGCACATCTCCATTTGTGACCACGAGCGGCGACTCGGGTCGCTCGGGAAGCAAACCGAGACAACCCGCTGTTCCGAGAGGTGAGTCCTCGCGCAAATATGTGATGGATACGCCGAACGAGGTCCCATCGCCGAAGTAACTCTCGATAACATCGCCGAGATAGTGGATTGAAATAGCAAAATTCAAAAACCCGTCCTCCCTCGCGCGCTCCAATATTCTTTGAAGGATGGGCTTCCCTCCAACTAGGAGCATTGGCTTCGGACAACTCTCCGTATACGGGAGCATCCGTACACCTTTGCCGCCGGCCATCACCACCATCAAGTTTTCTTTTCTTGCTGGTTGAACTACTGAGTCCCACACATGAAGATCAACCACCTGCCCGCTGGTACCTACAACGGGCAGTTGATGAACCCGATTGCTCTTCATGATCTGCAGAGCAGACTCTCGGCTTATGTCTGGCGGCACGACCATCGGCGTTCGATTGACGACAGGATCGATTTTGCTGTTAAGCGTGGCGCCGCCAAGAAATGCGCGCCTGATATCTCCGTCCGTCAACGTTCCTACCAAAAACAGATCATCTTTAACGACGAGAACTATTTGAAGGGATGAGGAATCAAGGCACGAAATCGCCTCCTCGAAAGTCGCTCCCAGACGAAGAACAGCCCTACGCCAGAGCGGTTCAGCGGATCGAGTGGTCAACTGCGCTCCCTCAGAATCATGAATCCCTCGGCATACTTGAATCCCGACTGCGCGCCTCGAACTTGCGCAAGAGCCGAGAAGGCTTCCGTGCTTCTCGGGAACGGAAACCGACCGACCTCACTTCGATAGATATCGATGAGATCCAACTTACGACTCATCTCTTCCTCAATGTTTATGAAAAGATTTGGCTTGAATCCGCTCGCATCGGTATCTATACAGAAGTCAGTCTCGGAAGGGGTCTCATATGTCATCACTCGCGTAATGGTGGGATAGCGAAACCACTTAGAGCACGCCACGCCGACATTAAACGCCACTCTATGATCGCTGTGAACATCGCCGCCATAAGGCAATAAGAGCTCTTCCGGCGCAAACTGTTGAATTATGGACGACAGCTTTGCAATCAAATCTCCCATCGGCACTGTGTCCAGTCTTGCGGTCGGATAACCCAGTCGAAAATGATTTTCAGCTGACACCCCCAAGCCTTCGCGTACACGATCGATTTCAAGCATTCGGCCATGCACAGTGGACTTGTCCCATCCTAGACGTTCAGAAATCTCTGTCATGAGCACGACCGCAACGACGCCACCCTCGCGTATCCGTCGAAGCAACATACCCCCACAGCCCAACAGCTCATCATCCGGATGAGGCGCCACCACTAAAGTCTTCATAGGTAACTTCCCACTTCCAGCTCTATCTCAGGTTCGATGACGCAAAGCTTTACAGCATCGACGCCAGCCTTGACGGTAAAGACGCCGTCTTCAGCTGCGATAACCTTCCCAGGCTCAATGTTATTTGCTCGGCACGGCACGACCTCAGTCTTCCACACTTTGACGGCCGTACCCCGCACGAGAAAATGCGCACCGACGTACGGAGTCGCGAGCGCGCGCACTAAGTCATAAATCGCGTCCGCTGACATTCTCCAGTCAATTTGACCGTCGGCCGCGCCTCTCTTGCGCCAATAACTCCCAGAGCCTCTCGGCTGCGCGGTTCGGGTATATGTACCGTCCGCAAGTACGGGTAGCAATTCGCGGATTTGACTCAGTGCTTGATCCGTAATACGCCGATAAAGTGATGATGCATCATCTGATCGATATATCGGAACGGACTTTTGCGACAGGATATCGCCCGTATCTGCACCTTCATCCATAAAGAAAAAGGAAGAACCGGTCTCTTCCAGATTTAGCGCCAGCGCCCAGACTATCGGGTGTCGACCCCGATTCATTGGAAGCTTCGATGGGTGATATCCAACTACTCCGAGACGAGCGATCGAGAGAAATGGTCGCTTGAGGAGGCGAGACCATCCGAAACAAAAAACGACGTCCGGCGCAAGGCTTCGCACCCACTCAATGCAGGCAGGATCATTCACGTCACCAGTAAGGTACAGCGGAATACCTGCATCCTTCGCGATTACCGACAGATCCGCATAATCAGCATTGAAGTCAGACCTACCCGTTGTACAGACCCCAACGACAGATGCCTTGAGCGCAATGAGCTCACGTAGCGCTGACGCGGAGAAATCAACGCAGCCGACAAAGACTATCTTCATTTCATTACAGATCGTAAAAGCGTTTCTTTAACAATCCTTCAAGCGAGTACCGTACGAGTATATCCACTATCGCTTCCGACGCCCCGCCGTCACCGTAAGGATTGACCGTTGACTTTAGAACGGCCTCAAACTCAAGGGAGCGTGCGTATTGAATTGCTCGCGAAATCGAAACTCTGTCCGGGCTGCAATCAATCACGCTGGAGCACTTAACACGTCCCTTCTGTCGGTCTCCGATGTTAATCGTCGGCTTGCGAAAACTTGGGACCTCCGTCAGCCCGCTCGAAGAGTTACCTATGACGATATCGACTAAGTCTACGCAGGAGAAGTAGCGTTGTTGCCCGAGCGATACAAACGCCCAAGCATTGGAATGCGACAAGCAGAACTCATTGATTTGCCGTATCAGTACCCGGCCGTCGGTATCCGCATTGGGCATGGTAAAAACTATCCCCGTATCATTCATCTGCCCAAGAACCGCCAGAAGCTCAGTCATCTGCGCCTCGGCACTGTGGGACTCGAGAGTGACCGGATGGAATGTCACTAGCACGTTTCGCTCTAATAAGCGAATTCCTAACGACTTCTCCAGCTCACTGCGACCAAGACGAGTCACCCGCCGAATAGCATCCACGCCCAGTCCGCCAACATTGAATACACTACTCGGCTGTTCTCCCAGCTGAATCACGCGCCGCCTGTATTGCTCGGTTGCTACAAAATGCAGATGCGACATCTTGGTGAGGCTGTGTCGGATCGATTCGTCGATCAACCCTTCCGTAGCTTCCCCGCCGTGAATATGAGCGATAGGCACTCGGGCCATCATGGCAGCGATAGCCGCGGAAAGAATCTCAAACCGATCCCCTAGCAGCAGGAGCAGATCAGGCTTAAGGTCATGTATCGCGTCGGCGAATCCCATGACACCCACCCCCACTGATTTCGCGAGGCCAACCGAGGTATCGGAACTGAGCAGCATCTCAACTTTTCGGTCTACCTCGTAGCCATCGTCTTCGATTGACCGAACCGTTAGGCCGAATTCCGGAGACAAGTGCATCCCAGTTGCGATTATCTGAAGGCTAACCTCGCCTGACCATTTAAGCTGGTCTATCACCCATCGCAGCAGGCCGTACTCCGCACGAGTTCCAGTTACGACGCAGATCCTTCGGGTCATAACTCGATCAACTCGTCCTTATCGAAGTCCCGCCTTGCCAACCTACCAACCACATCGTCCCACTCCATTGGAGATATCCCAACTCCAGGTCGCTTCACCGTTAACGCAGAGGACGATAAAACCTCGCCTTTTCGAATGACGCGGGATGCGACTATCGAACGTCGGATAGCCGAACGGTTTTGATACTCGATTTCGACAGGCCTCTTGACGCCGTCTCCTAACGCAACCTCAACGTTACGAATACCACTGACCATCGCCTTCAACTCATCGGGTTCAAGACTTGCTTGATGATCGGGGCCAGGGAGTCCTCGATCTAACGTAAAGTGTTTCTCAATTACCTGAGCACCAAGCGCCACGGCCGCAATCGCAACTTCAGTTCCGAGTGTATGATCAGAATATCCAACTCGGACCTTTAGTGCGCAACGAATCGCATTCATCGCATTAAGGTTTACAGCGGCCATCGGCGCGGGGTACTGAGACGTACAATGCAGCACGGTGACTCGATCTCGGGGGGTTCCCGAACGCGTCAACACATCTATCGCGGATTCGACTTCGCCGATGGTCGACATGCCGGTGGATAGAATTATCGGCAACCCCGTTCGCGCGGCATGACGAAGAAAGGGCAGATTAGTTATCTCACCGGATGGTATCTTTACTTGGGAAACTCCGATACTGACAAGAAAGTCAAGGCTCGCCTCATCGAATGCTGTCGAAAGGAAACCTATTCCTAACCGCTGACATTCTTTCACAAGCAGCTCATGTGCATCTTGCGAGAGCTCCAGTCTCCGAAGCATTTCGTACTGACTTTCTATTTTTGAGGTAGCTTCCATCTGGTAAGCAGCCTTCGCGGCGGACTTGGTCACCAACGAATCCGCATTGAAAGTCTGAAACTTTACGTAGTCGGCACCAGCCGACTTAGCTGCCGCCACCAATCGCAAGGCCGTGGCTTGATCGCCGTTATGATTCACTCCAGCCTCTGCAATGATTATGGCTTTCAAACAAATCTCCTATTTTCGGTTACCCATCACAAGCCACTCTGTTCCCGTCACCCTTTGCCTAAATGTTGTAGATTCCGGCTTTGTATCTGCTCAGGTTGGCAGGTTTTGAGAACCAGTCTATCGTCAACCGCAGTCCCGCCCTCAAGTCAAACTCAGGGGTGTATCCGGTAAGTTCGTGAATCTTTTTGTTGTCACACCATAAACGAAACACCTCGGACTTCTCCGGACGTAGTCGTTGCGCGTCTGGCACGACATCGACATCAGCACCCATCAGTTCACATATCATCCTGAGGGTGTCGCCTATCGAAATCTCGTGGTTGGATCCGATGTTGACCGTTTGTCCCGGCGCCTCGGGACTCCGCGCTAACTGCAAAAATCCCCTGCACGTGTCTATAACGTAGTTGAAATCGCGCGTAGGTGAAACATCTCCCAAGTCTATGTTGCGCTTTCCGCTTGCGATTTGAGCAATCATCGTTGGAATCACCGCACGAGCCGATTGCCTAGGGCCGTAGGTATTGAACGGCCTTGCAATAACCACAGGCAAATCGAACGCGTTGTAGAAACTCATCGCAATCGCATCAGCACCAATTTTCGAGGCACTGTATGGCGATTGAGGCTGCAAAGGGTGATTTTCGTCAATCGGCACATATCGAGCGGTTCCGTATACCTCGCTTGTTGAGGTGTGGACGACGCGAGATACGCCGTTTTTCATCGCGGCCTGGCAGATGTTGAGTGTGCCGTTTACATTCGTAGCCAAGTAACTTTCTGGCGCTTGGTATGAGTAGGGAATCGCTATAAGTGCCGCAAGGTGAAAAACGACATCGACACCCTTGGTAATCGTCGAGCAGAAGAACGGATCGCGGATATCGCCGGCATGAACTTCGATATCATTCAGGCAGGTAACGTCGTCCAACCAGCCCCAGCTATTGAAAGAGTTGTACTGAGCTAACGCCCTTACCCTGTATCCCTCTTTGACAAGAAGCTCTGTTAGATGCGATCCGATGAAACCATCAGCGCCCGTGACCAATACCGACTCTCTAACGCTCATAGCTCACCATTTTTTTCTCTGTTGAATGCGTTTTTCATTGCTCTAGAAGGGAAGGCGCAGGCGTCACGGGCTGATAATCTATCGCCGACGAAGACCATACGCTGCCTCGCAAGCGTCATAGGCGATATATCTCAAACCCGTTTCTCTCCGCGGCATCACGCGGAAAAATGCCTTTCAAGTCTGCCAATACGGTATTTTCATGTAGGCAGAGTTTCTTGAGTCGACCCAGATCCATCATGCGGAATTCATTGTGCCCCACGGCAACAATAATCGCATCGAAACGGTCTCTTTCACCGAACTCGCTTATAATTATGCCCGTAGCATCCGCAACCTCTTTAGGGTCCGCCCACGGATCTGTCACCCTGATCGATACAGACCATTTTTTTAACTCGTCGATCATGTCAATCACTTTCGAGTTCCTGATGTCAGGGCAGTTGTCTTTAAAAGTTACTCCCATTATGCCAACGTTCGAGCGGGCGACATCGACGCCGTTACGAAGCATTCGCTTTATGACGGACCGCGCGGCATGTCGCGCCATGTCGTCGTTGATACGCCGTCCGGCCAGAATAACTTGCGGGTGATAGCCGAGCTCCTCAGCCTTGTGGGTGAGGTAGTACGGGTCGACGCCGATGCAGTGTCCGCCCACCATTCCCGGCCGGAACGGTAGGAAATTCCACTTGCTGCCGGCGGCCTCCAGCACCTCCAGCGTGTCGATGCCGATGCGATCGAAGATCACCGACAGCTCGTTGACGAAGGCGATGTTGAGGTCACGCTGGCTGTTTTCGATGACTTTGGCAGCCTCGGCGACCTTCAAGCTGCTCGCCTTCCAGGTACCGGCGGTGATTATCTCGCGGTAGAGCGCGTCGACCTCGTCAGCGATCTCGGGCGTGCTGCCGCTGGTGATCTTCTTGATGGTTGTCAGCGTGTTGACCTTGTCACCAGGGTTGATCCGCTCCGGGCTATAGCCGCAGAAGAAGTCTTGGTTGAATGTGAGGCCGCTGACCTTTTCCAAGACGGGGACGCAGACCTCTTCCGTCGCACCCGGGTACACCGTTGACTCGTAGATGACGATGTCGCCCTTCTTGAGCGCCCGTCCCACGGTCTCGCTAGCCTTCACAAGCGGCGTCATATCGGGCCGGTTGGCACGATCGACCGGCGTCGGGACGGTGACGATGAAAATCTGCGCGGCCTTGAGACTTTCCGTATCCGCGCTGTACACCAGATACGTAGCCGCGCGCAGTTGCTCCGGACTGCACTCGAGGGTGTGGTCACGACCGTCCGAAAGTTCCTTGATCCGCGCCGCGTTGATGTCGAATCCGATGACGGGTCGCTTCTTGCCGAATTCCACGGCGAGCGGCAGCCCGACGTACCCTAGCCCGATGATCGCGATTTTCTTCATGGTTTTCTCAACTCGCCTCTCGATTATCAGAGGGATTATCCAAGCGGGGTCCGATGACCGTCTCCCTCGATAACACCTCGATCTCCAGTTTCAGTGCCTCGTACTCCTCAACCTTCCGCTTGAGGAAACGCCCTGTGAGTAAGGTCTTCTCCGCGATCCCCGCCGGCGTCAGCACATAGGCGTACCCGAGCTTGTTCGGGTTCCGCGAGAAGTTGCCGGCCTTGACGAGCCCGCGCTCCATGAGCGCACGAAGGCAGTAGTTCACCGCACCCAGACTGATGCCCACCCGCTCCCCCAACTCCCGTTGGGTCAGTTCCGGGTTCTCGTGCAGCAGGCGCAGGATTTTGAACCGCGCTTCTTCCTGTATTTTCGCTATGTTGTTCAATGGGTTGTGCGCACGCTACCGCCGCACCCGTGCAGCCGAGGGCTGGGGCGCGGCGCCGGGCGAGCCATTTGGGCAAGCCTAGGGGCGTTCAAAGGTGAACAAGGATAATGACAAAGCGGGTCGGTTGCATGACTATTGTCATGAATCGACGCTAAGTGTCAGTCGGCGTTGATGATTTCCCCGACACCCACCCGCACTCGGGTCTGCCGCCCGAGCAGGTCGAGCAACACCGTTGCCCTCGCCTCGCCCTCGGCCATGTCGAACACGGCCTCGAGGGTGGCGTAGTCGCCGGCGACGATCCGCACCGTCTGTCCTTGCTGGAACATGGGCCGCGCGGCGCGCGGCTCCTCGGCGGCGCTGCGCAAACCCTCGACGAGCCCGGTGGGCACCTCGGCCACCTGCCCGCCGAACCGCACCAGCGAGGCCACCCCCACGGTGCTGCGCACCGGCGCCCAAGACTTCTCGTTGGTCGCCCCCACGAAGAGGTAGCGCGGGAAGAGCGGCTCCTCGACCCAGGTCCACTTGCGGCGGCGGAGTTTCTGCACCCGCAGCTGGGGGCAGAGCACCTCGTAGCCCTGGCGGCGCAGGTGCTCCTCGGCCAGGGCCTCCTGGCGGGGCTTGGTGTAGGCGAGCAGCCAGTGCATGGGGGCGGAATCCTACCTCACCCTGAGCTGCGACACCCTCGAGGCCGAGGGGCTGCCGCTCGATGAGTGGCGGTCGTTCTGATGGCCCGGTTCGATGTCTACGCAAACCCCGGGCGTCACGCCGACTCGACGCCCTACCTGCTCGATGTGCAGAGCGATCTGCTCCATGGCCTCGAGAGCTGCATCGTCATCCCCCCGCGTCGCCGCGACCGGTTCCCCGCCGTGGCGCTCGCCGACCGGCTGACGCCCACCCTGTCCATCGCGGGCACGGAGTTCATCTTGGAGACGCCGAAGATGGGCGCCGTGCCCCGCCGCGCGCTCGGCGCACCGCTGCTCTCGCTCGCCGCCGAACGCGCGCGGGTGACGGCGGCGATGGATTTCGTGTTTCGGGGGATTTAGCGAGCGGCCCTCCCGGGCGCGAATCACGCGATTTGGCGAGAAATGGCGCTTGTTCCGCGCGCATGGCCGGCGCTACTTTGCAGGGGAAAACCTCGTGTAAACCCTTGCCAAGAGTCGTCCATTGAACTACCCTTTTGGTGTCAGCTTCGAGTGGGATGCTGAGAAGAGCGACGCCTGCGTCCGGATGCGTGGTTTCGACTTCGCGTATGCGGCCTCCGCGTTCGCTGATCCGCATCGGTTCGTCCGGAAGGACAACCGCTTCGTTTATGGCGAAGACCGCTACCAGCTGATCGGCCGTATCGAAGGGCGCTTGTTCGTGCTGACCTACACACCACGAAGCGACGCGATCCGCATCATCTCCGCCCGCAAAGCCAACCCACGCGAGGTCAGGCGCTATGAGAACCGTCCGCAAGAGGATTGATGTCAGCAAGCCCGGCGCGAAGCCCGTCGGCCACATCGACGCCAAGCGCGTCGATACGACCACGGAGGCCGACATCGCCGCGCACAAGGCCGAGGACGATGCGGCCGCCAAGCGGGATGCCGCCCGGTTCGTGCGTCGGGTGCGGCGTCGGCTTGGCTTCAGTCAGTCCGAGTTCGCTGAACGGATCGATGTATCGCTGGACACCCTCCGCAACTGGGAGCAGGGCAAGCGCTGCCCGACCGGCGCCGCCAAGGCGCTGCTGAAGGTGCTTGATAAAGCGCCGGAGGCAGCGTTGATGGCGTTGCGTTGAGGGCGCGCAAGGTGGTCAGAGGAAAAACGGTTGGGGACGGGATATGATTAATTCTGATTTACTTCGATTAGGTATCGACCCCATGCCCTCCTCCGACACCCGCGTCCTGACCGCCCATGTCCCCACCGAGCTGGCGAGCCGCGTGGACGCGCTGGCCGAGCGGCTGGAGCGTTCGCGCGGCTGGATCGTCAAGCAGGCGCTGACCGCCTGGGTCGAGGAGGAAGAGGAACGCCACCGGCTGACGCTGGAGGCGCTCGCGGAGGCCGATGCCGGACCGGGCATCCCGCACGAGCGGGTCAAGGAGTGGTCGGACAGCCTGACCCGCGGGCAGCCCTTGGCTGCACCAACTTGCGACTGACCTGGACGGGCAAGGCGTCATCGGACCTCGCGCGGCTGCACGCCTTCCTCGCCGATACGAACCCACCGGCCGCCGCGCAGGCCGTGCAATCGATCGTCGCGGCGGTGGGACGCCTGCCCGAGCGGCCTCGCATCGGCCTGCGCCTCGAAGAGTTCGCACCCCGTGAGGTGCGTCGGCTCGTCGTC
>Ga0315900_10002373_pt1 | contig 28872 bp, 30 predicted proteins | sample LakEriMetagenome_FD_203521 | JGI IMG/M metagenome (GOLD analysis project Ga0315900, IMG submission 203521) | Freshwater fungal communities from buoy surface, Lake Erie, Ohio, United States - Buoy 12 MA114 | ecosystem: Environmental > Aquatic > Freshwater > Lake > Lake biofilm | place: USA: Lake...
TAAGTTTCTCCAAAGGAACCCAATCTAATAATTTGTAATAATTATGCGATATTATCATTGTTACAATTTTACTGATAAATAGTAAATGGTAAAAAATAAAACGAATTCAATTTTTTATTCTTCATAATCATCAAATTCTTCAATTCCCCATCCAGAAAAGTATTTCATATTTTTTGGATGGAAACGGTTTTGAATAATTTCTTTATTGATAGGCCATCTGTGTTCTGCAATCTGTTTATAATCATATGTGAAAATTGCTGGATTTGTTGATAACCAAGTCCAAATAATTTTGTTTTGATTTTGTTCCAGAAGATGAATTGCTGCTGGATTTGTAGATAACCATTTCCAATCAATTTTGTCTTGATTTTGTTCTAATAGATGAATTGCTGATGGATTGATTGATAACCAAGACCAATTAATTTTGTCTGGATTTTGTTCTAAAATGTGAATGGCTGCTGGATTCATTGATATCATAAACCAACAAATTTTGTCTAGATTTTGTTCTAGCAAATGAATAGCTGCTGGATTTGTTGATAACCACCACCAATCAATTTTGTCTGGTTTCTGTTCTAGCGCTTCGCTTATTAAATGAATTGCTTTAGGATTTTTTGATAACTGAGACCAATAAATTTTGTCTGGATTTTGTTCAAGTAAATGAATGGCTGCTGGGTTGCTTGATAAATATTTCCAATCAATTTTGTCTAGATTTTGTTCTAGCGCTTCGCTTATTAAATGAATCGCTGCTGGATTAGTTGATAACCATTTCCAATGAATTTTGTCTAAATTTTGTTCTAATAGATGAATCGCTGCTGGATTGGTTGATAAATAACCCCAATCAAGTTTCTCCAAAGGAACCCAATCTAATAATTTGTAATAATTATGCGATATTATCATTGTTACAATTTTACTGATAAATAGTAAATGGTAAAAAATAAAACGAATTCAATTTTTTATTATTCTTCATAATCATCAAATTCTTCAATTCCCCATCCAGAAAAGTATTTCATATTCTTGGGGTGAAATCGATTTTGAATAATTTCTTTATTGATAGGCCATCGTTGTTCCGCAATTTGTTTATAATCATATGTAAAGATGGATGGATTTTCTGATAACATATTCCAATTAATTTTGTTTTGATTTTGTTCCAGAAGATGAATTGCTGCTGGATTTTTTGATAACATATTCCAATTAATTTTGTATTGATTTTGTTCCAGAAGATGAATTGCTGCTGGATTTGACGATAACCAAAACCAATCATATTTGTCTGTATTTTGTTCTAATAAATGAAAAGCTGCTGGATTTTTTGATAACCAATCCCAATCAATTTTGTCTGGATTTTGTTCTAATAGATGAATCGCTGCTGGATTACACGATAACCACCACCAACTAATTTTTTTTGGATATTGTTCGAGTAAATGAATTGCTGCTGGATTGCCTGATAACAAATGCCAATTTATTTTGTCTGGATTTTGTTCTAGCGCTTTGCTTATTAAATGAATTGCTTTAGGATTTGCTGATGACCAACACCAATCAATTTTGTCTGGGTTTTGTTCTAATAGATGAATCGCTGCTGGATTTGACGATAACATAGACCAATGAATTTTGTCTGGATTTTGTTCTAGTAAATGAATGGCTGCTGGATTAGCTGATAATTCAGGCCAATCAATTTTGTCTGGATTTTGTTCTAATAAGTGAATCGCTGCTGGATTTTCTGATAAATAACTCCAATTAAGTTTCTCCAAAGGAATCCAGTCTAATAATTTACAATAATGATGCGACATTATCATTGTTACAATTTTACTGATAAATAGTAAATAGTAAAAAAAATAAAATCAATTCAATTTTTTATTATTCTTCATAATCATCAAATTCTTCAATACCCCATCCAGAAAAGTATTTCATATTCTTGGGGTGAAATCGATTTTGAATAATTTCTTTATTGATAGGCCATCTGTGTTCCGCAATTTGTTTGTAATCATATGTGAAAATTGCTGGATTTCTTGATAACTCAATCCAATCAATTTTGTCTGGATTTTTTTCCAGAAGATGAATGGCTGCTGGGTTACTTGATAACCAAGGCCAAACAATTTTGTCTGGATTTTGTTCTAGAAGACGAATTGCTGCTGGATTTTGTGATAACCAAAACCAATTAATTTTGTCTGGATTTTGTTCTAAAATATGAATGGCTTTAGGATTTCCTGATAACTCATACCAATAAATTTTGTGTTGATTTTGTTCCAACAATTGAATGGCTGCAGGATTTAGTGATAACCAAGGCCAATAAATTTTGGTTGGATTTTGTTCCAACGCTTCGCTTATTAAATGAATTGCTGCTGCATTGCCTGATAACTTAACCCAATTAATTTCGTCTGGATTTTGTTCCAACGCTTCGCTTATTAAATGAATTGCTGCTGGATTGCCTGATAACTTAACCCAATTAATTTCGTCTGGATTTTGTTCTAATAGATGAATTGCTGCTGGATTCATTGATAAATAATCCCAATTAATTTTGTCTGGATTTTGTTCTAAAATATGAATGGCTTTAGAATTTCCTGATAAACAAAACCAATTAATTTTGTCTGGATTTTGTTCTAAAAGATGAATGGCTTCTGGATTGATTGATAAATAATCCCAATTAATTTTGTCTGGATTTTGTTCTAACAAATGAATGGCTTTAGGATTGCTTGATAAATAACTCCAATTAAGTTTCTCCAAAGGAATCCAGTCTAATAATTTATAATTATTTAACATCGTTATTGTTATTGTTATTATTATGTTTACAAATTGTAAACAAAATAAAATCAATTTTTTTAAAAGGGTATAAAGGGCTTTAAGTTGTTTTTTCTATTATATATTTAAGGCGCGGATTGCCCAGCAGTATGTGTAGTATAAAAATCTCTATCTCTTGTTAGTTCCCGAGACGGAACACCTCCACGAATCCATCCTTCAGAAGCCATTCCTTCAATCATCAAACTTGGATTTTGAATATTTTGTTTCACTTCAGGAATCAACGGAGTAGTATGATATTTTAAATAACTTTTTTCAGTTAATCTAGTCACACTTCGTTTGTTAGTTATTCCTTCACCTTGTTGAATTTGGGCTTCTAAAATAGGATCCACTGAACCTCTTCCTAAAAATGGGACAGTAGCAAATGGTCTTCCAAATAAATCTATTCTTGATTTTGGATGGGTTTGAATACCTCCAATTAATAGATTAGAACTTTCATCTACATTGCATCCACCTGCTCCCATACCATAACCACCACTATAATTAATACAAGGCTGTGTTACCGCCAAATTTTTAGCATTTTTCATATTGCAATCTTGTGCAAAATAATTTTGTAAAGTATAAGTACACGCTTGGGAATTCTGTATTGAATTAATATCTTGTGAACAACTGTCATTTCCTATTCTACTTAAACCATTAAATATAAAATCTGAGACATACGCCATTTTATATAATACAACAATAATATTTTTCTTAATTTAATTATTATTATGCTTTTTTGTTTCTAAATGTCTGGTATATAATATTTCCACAAAACAACCAAAATCGCACTTTTCGCAATAAAACTGATGACATAAAAGAGCATAGATATTATATTGGTATATTTATACCAACACTAAATCGGTGTATTGAAGTAAAAGGAGAATGGTTTTATATAAGAGACAAACATAAATTAAAACTTAAAAAACAAGAGGCAAAAAATTTGGGATATAAATATGAACTGTGGATTTATAACAGAAAAAAAGAAAAAATAATTTGTTTCGAGTAATGGTCTTAAATAAGAATGTAACGATACGAATCAGCAACTCTTTGAAATGCTCCATCTGGACCCGAACTCTTACTTGATGGCATATTTCCGTAAAGCCACTGACCATAAGCATTAGCATCATTTGCGACGCGAGTATTCGCTGTGCTGTAAAATCTCATCATTGAATTATCATTTTGATAATTATCATAAAGGTCTCCGTACAGCTGTTTGTTAGTATTAATAATACCAGGATTCAACATTTGCGTCTGTTTTTTAACAGCCTTATTAATATCTTCATATACATCAGGATTAAAACTTGGCGCAGCAGCTAATCTATTTGGATTATCATTAATATCTGTTAATAATACATTTCCCATAGGATTGTGCTTTGTCGTTGGATGAAAATTTGAACGCAATACAGATTCCAATGTTACAGGATTTGTCGTCATTGGTTGAGGCGATAATGCCGATGGTTGCATTGAGGGATTAACAGAGAACCCTTCTTTTTTATTAATCATGTTTTGTTTTCTTAATCTATATAGCGTAAATATAATAGCCAATGTTATTATTCCAATGATTAATAAATTAACGTTTCTAGTAAAAAAAAATCCTAAAATAGTCATTATAATTACGATTCTACTTATTGCGTTTAACTTGGCTTCAAATGTCATGTTTTGAGTAGGCCACACTTGTAAAATACTTTCTTTATTAAATAATATAGTAGGTTCATTGGACCAAAATGGAGTTGTCATTATATATTATATAGAATTTTAAAAAATTGATTTATAGTAATTACATTCTTAAATATAATAATAAATATACAATGTCGCAAATAGAACAATTAGTCGATAAAAAAATAGTCTATACTGTTTTATATAATTATCATGATTGTGATTATTCAATCATAAAAATAATGACAAATATAAATGATGCATATAATTATATATGTTGTCAACAAAAAGGCGACTATGATGACAAAGGCATATACCAACTAATTTATATTTCAAATTACGATGAGATTGATGAAAAAACTAAACAAGAATACACGAATATTTGTTGCATTCCACACGAACAATATCATAAAATTGTTTTATCAGAAGTATGTACTACCAATTATATATCTCCTTATATCATTGTTCCAATGGAACTCGATTAATTATTTTTTACCCTTCTTCTTTCCTTTTTTGCTTGGTGGTTCTGGTGGTTTTGCTCCTCTAGGTGTTTTCTCAACTACTTCTCCAGTGCTAAATATTTTAATCAATTCTTCATCAGTATAAGCAGGTTTATAATCTTTTGCATCTATTGTTTGTGATTGTGATTGTTCTTTAGCCTTTGCATTTGCTTCAGCTTTGGCTCTAATTCGTTCCTTCATTTTTGCGGTTTTCATATTTTTATTTAGATTGGCCTCCATTGCTCCCATATTTAATTTACTGCCTTTTCCTAAACCTGGGATTCCCATTTGAGAAAATAATTTTTGCATATCTCCCATTCCTGGCATATTTTTCATTTTTTCTAAAAGTTCCATCCCTTCCTGCATTAGTTCTGTTTCTTTGATTTCACCTGATTTAATTTTTTCATCAATTTTAGAACCAACATTTTTAACCATATTCATCATTTTTACTGGATTTTTAAAAAGTTTTTGAAATACATCCTTTGCGTCACCTGTATTATCCATATCTAAATTTAAGTCTGTAGCAGTTTCTTCTGCTAATTCCATCGCTAATTTGCCTAATTTACCTCCCATCATCGAATGAATGTGTTCGTGTATTTCTTGTGCATTAGGCATATTTTCCATATTAATATTTGAAGTATCATTATTAAATGGAGAACCACTTGCATCAAAAATTGTTTGCATTCCTTCCAATGTTTCTTGTAATTTCTTCTTTAATTCTTCTTCATCAATTGCTTCAAATAGTTTTGCAGTGTCTCCTAATTCCGTTTTATTATGAACACATCCAATAACAGAAAATAATATTAATTGGAGATATTTCCACACAGTCTCTCTTGTATTATCACTAATATCACACGACCATAATTGTTTAAACACAATTCCAGGCAAAAATTCTGTATTTACTTCACTTGTTTCTAAAAATATTTCGCTATTTTTATATAAAATATCAAAAAATCTTTCTGGAAAAATTCTCACACAATGTCTAAATACAAATAAAATTTCTTTCTTTTTTGCTTGTTCAGAATTATCGGTAGGTCTATTCCACCATTTTGAAATTAGACCCGAATATTCTGGAAAGGTTGTTATGATATCATTTGTAAAATCATTGATGATTTTATAAAATTCATCTGGAGGAGTTAATTCTTCAACTGACTTTTTATCTTCCATTTAATATAGTTGTATTAAAAGAAATATATTTAAATCAAACTAATTTAAATATATTATTATTTTTCTATGATTGTTTCTTTTATTACATTTTTAACTATTTTTTCATAATTTTTTGTAGACTCTTCTTTCGTGGATCCTGACATGGAATTTAAAACTATTTTCATATATTTATCATTTTGTTTTGATTCTGGGTCGGAATATTCTGGATGTAATTTTTGCCATTCACTGATTTGTTTTATATTTTTATTTGCAACTTGTTTAATTGCTTTTGTTAGTACTGTTTTACATTCATCATCTTTGGTCCATTGTTCTGCGTCTTTAATATATAATATTTCTCTTTTGGAATCTGAACAATGAATTGGTCTTGAATGAGTGTTTAATTGTTGCAAATTGCTTATAAATATATCAGATATTCCTTCCGCGTAACCTTTTTCACCCACTCTTTCAAGATCTTTGATTTGAACTTTAATAGAATCAACAAAATCCGTTAAATTGATCGCGTTTTTGCACGTTTCATTTAGATACACTTGTAAATTAAATGTTTTATTATTACAATTATTATTAATAATAGGGGGTTTTTCTTTTGATATTTCAATTATGCTTTTCTGTAATTCGTTGTTCTGTTTTAACAAATCATAAAACATTTTCGTGGTTATTTTGAACTCGGAAGGTTCTTCATTTATATCCGTAATATCCGTATATATTTTGTTACATCGTTTTTTATGTCTCCATAAGCCTGAATTGTCTTTATATAATCTACCACACGAACACTGGTAAGGGGTTTTTTGCGTTTTTTCGGTTGAAAACCATTGAGAAACATTGCTAGTGTGTTTTTTGGTCTTAATATGTCTGTTAAAATCTTTCTTATTAAACGTAAAAAAGTCACAACTTTTGCAAGTAAACTGATTGGGTTTTTTTTGGGTAAAATCATTGCTAACCATTGTATATAAAATCAATATAAAAAACCCCTAAATCGTTTTTCTAAAAAATATATAAAATTTTATCGTCACATATTAAACTCAATATTTTTAGTAAATGAGAGCATTTTCGTCACATTCGCTAATTTTAAGGTGTTTTTTCAAGACTTTTCTGGGATTTCCAAAAATGGACATTTATAAATGTCCAAAATTGAAAACCTAAAACACTTTTGTATTTTTTTTTGTTACTGAAATTTTCGCCAAAAAAAAGATTATAAATATATGACGAATAATCATAACAAAATAAAAATAATATAATATCTCCATTTTTGGTATGTTAAACTAATTTAGAAAATAATAAGTTTAACAAGTTTAACAAATTTAATAAGTTTAATAAGTTTAAATAGTGAAATTTTAACATCAAATATTTACATTATGGACGATTTTAATGTTAGTTCTTTACACGAATCAAAAAACGAATGGGGAGCACGTTTATTAACAATATTGACTCCTCTAATCATTGAAGGTTTCAAATCTATTTTTGATGAATCGTATAAGCTTTGCAAAGAAAATGGTGAAACGGATAAGTATTTAATGACATTTCAAAATTTTATTACTCGAATTCCAAAATGGAATGTAACTATTATTGAAATGGAAAGAAAAAGAATTGTTGAAAGAAGTGGATGTTCTTATTTAGAAGAATTGGTTGCGTGTATTCATATTATTCAATTAAAATTATTAACTGCTATGAGAGTTGGTCAAAAGCAAAAGAAAATAGATATTAATATACCTAAATTAGATGATTTTATTCATAAAGCATATGTAAATGTTGCTAGAAAAGTGTATAAAAATGTTTATTTGTTTGAATTAAATGCGCCACCTTTACAAGTACAAAAACATAACAGAGAATTAGAAATAATCGTTCAAGAGTGTATTTTAAATGCGGTGAGAGAAAGTATCCCAGTTGAAAATATTTTAAGAGCTTATATGGACGAAACAGTTGAAGAAGATGTTGTAGAGGAAATTAAAGAACAAATTATTGAAAAACCAGAAACAAAACCAGAAACTCAAACTATATTTGAAGGAAAAGAGGGAGGCGGATTAAAATTTAATGATGTTGATTCAATGATGGGTAAAAATGGAAAAGAGGAATTAGTAAATGCTCCAAAGACAATTGAACGATTGGAAGAAATAAGTGCATTAAGAAATATGCAAAGAAAATTAGAAGAAGAAGACGATGATGAAAAACTAAAAATATCGGATGAAGAAGTGTCATTAGGAAATTTAGATGTTCATGTAATAAATCCACCAGAGATAAAATTAGATAATGACCTTTTATTAGATGATATTGAAATTTTAACATAATTAACATAATAAAAAAAATTGAAATAAACAAAATGAAAATAAAATATATAATAGCATAAAAATGTCGTCGTATAAGGAAATGTATAAATTATATAAATGCACACGATGTTATGGTGATAATATTAACCGTGAAAATTGCATAAAAGAGTATGTTATGGAAAATACGAATATGGACATACTAATAAATTTTGTAAAAAATTTAAATGAAGAAAAAAAAAAGGAATACACTTTTTGTATTCAAAAAATTAGAAATAATCACATAATATGGAGACAATTGTCAAGACGCGATAAACGATGTTGGAGTAATTATACTTTTGGTGATATTACGTCGACGTGGGAAAAATATATATGGGATAAAAAGAAACAAAAATGGCGTACATCAAATTACCGATATCCAGACGAAATAATTAGTTATTCTGCTTAAGATTATTACTTAAATATTAATTTGTAATTTTATATTTAAGTCATTTTTAGTAAATATTAAGTAATTGCGTTATTAATAAATATGAAAATTAAATATCTATTGTAATATGGATAATATATTTTTAGTATCAGGAATAATATCTGTTATTTTTTTTATTGCGAAATTTTTAGAAATGAGATATGTGGATAATGAACCAAAGCCATTAAAATTGCTAATTCGCGATTCAATATTAGTATATGTCAGTGTAGTTATTGGTAGTTTTATTTTAGAACAAGTAAACCCAGTAATTAATGAAACTATTTCTCCTGCTATTCCATTGGCATTTACTGATAATCCTCCTTTTTAAACCTTTAGCAGTTATATAAGTATTTAATTTTATAGATATATATTATGAGTAATCCACCTATGAGTAATCCACCTATGAGTAATCCACCTATGAGTAATCCACCTATGAGTAATCCACCTATGAGTAATCCACCTATGAGTAATCCACCTATAATATATAAACAATTTTATATATTTTAGAGCAACTCTTGTGCAATTAATTTTGTTATAGTTTCATAATCTTGTTTATCTTCTTTGTTACATATTTCAATACTATTAAAAGTAGTATCTATTGTTCCATTTCCTACCAAAAAAAACCCACCAATCGTATTGTTAGTCATATATATTTCATAATGGTTAGGATGTTTTATAATTTGAGTAATATGTAATTTATTTATTATCCTTGAGGTTAAATATATAAATTGTTTCATATAATAGTATTATATTGGATATACTTTAAGTTGTTTGTATACATTATTTGTCATCTATCTACCAGTCCATACTTTAATAAATGGATAACGTAATTTATTATTATTAAAATCACGAATATACTCATCAAAATTATAAAATTTACAACGATGTTTTGTTAGTATATCCCCAAATAATGATTGAATATTTATTAACTTGGGATATTCTTGACAAAAAAGTAAACCCATAACTCTCTCTAATGCACATCGGTCTTTACGATTGCGAACAACATGTATTAAATTACTTATTTTATATTTATGCTGTAGCTTTTCTAAAAATTCTAGTTTAATAAAAGATTGACAACCGAAACATAAATTAAATGTGTCTTTATTTAACCCTAAAATATTAATATTATTACTTGTTAGTTTATTCAATATAGCAGAGTTGTTAGTAAGCGATGAAGCAATTCTAATTATATTATATATATTTTCTTTGTCATATTTATGGTGCCATAAAGGTAAAATAGGTGTATTAAATAGTTCAAATCTTATTGATGAATGAACAAATAAACTGTCGTGTATTATTACAGCACTTGGAAACCATTTATATTGCAAATAATAAATATATGGGAGAAGTTCTCCTCTTCCTGGATATTCTGATTGAATATAAGTTATATTAGAATATTCGTGTTCTGATTTTAAAAAATGTGGATTGCTATTATCGTCAATAAGAATGATTTGTTTACTAGGATAAAATGTTCTGATAAGTTTAATACACTGATTCCAATACTTGTTCGTTTTTTCAGAATTAACGTGTCGTGTAATGATAAATCCATAATTTGACATATAATATTATTATTATAAAATATTATATTTCAATAAATATTACTAATTTAGTGGTATGTTGGTAAGTCATCAATATTGATTATATATTCATTTTTAGGTATATTTTTATGCGATATAGCAAACTGACTAAATTCTTTACGTTCAAGTTGTTTTACAGGACTATGCCGATGAACATATCGAGCAATCATTTTATATAATTTGAAATCAGGATAACGTTCTACTCCATTATTTTTATATAAGACATTAATATCATTATCATCAATACACCATTCTACGATTATTTTTACCAATGGAGAACAATTATGTATATTTTTAATACTTTCAAAATCATCCACAACATAATCAAAAATAGAACAAGCTAAACGACACAAATCAAAACTAAAATTCGGTTCTAAACGAGGTTTTTTGTCATTAAAAAATGGTTCTGTGTTATATTGAGTAGCGGCGTCTCCACCTTGTTGAAAACTATCACTACAGAATAATTTACCATTATATTTATATATGGCTCTTCCAAAATCAATAATTTTATATATTTTTCCAAAGGTGGGAACCTTATAAGTCGTTTTATTAAAAGTATAATATATAAATTTTTTGTTAGTTAATACATACATTATGTTATTAGTATGTAGATCATTATGTGTAAATAAGAATAATTTTTGATAAGTAATAAGAATCATAATTACTTGCATTAGTGCTGAAAACCATTCATCGTCGGTTAAATTACCATTAATAATTAAATCATCAAATGTATTTTTGCATTGTTCCATACAAATAACTTGAACAGGGAATTTTGGAAAGGTAAGTGTTACTATTTCTTCTTCCATGCTAGTTTCACTTTCTTCATCTTCCCACTCATCATCATTGTTATCATCCTCATTGTTAACAGCGTTTTTGTCAGTATCGTCTTCGTTATTATCACCATTATCATTTTTAACGTGTTCTAATTCTAAACAAGTATTATATTGTGAATTATTGTCATTAGTATTTGAAACATTATCATCTTCAAACTCGCTTAAATCATTTTCATTTGTATGAGATGTTCTAGATGAACACGTAGACCCAGATTTAAGTGTTTCTGATTTATGTTGATTAGTAATAGCAAAATCGGTTGAGTTAGTAATATCAACTAAATCAGTATTTAACATTTTCAAGTCATTTAAGGATAATTGAACATTATTAACTGATATTTGGCTATCAAAAATATCTTCAAATAGTTCATTGTCAAAACTTTTAACAGAAGCGAGTGATTTTAAACTAGTGGAAATTTTTAAAGGTTGTAATATTTTAGGTTCGTTATTTGAAATTAAATGCGAATAATCTTCCACATCAAATAATATATTTTGTTGTTTAATAAAAAAATCAGACTGAACTAAATAATCAAGATCATCCATAATATTAATTTTATAATCATTTTTAATGGCCAAAAAAGAACCATAGTAATCAAGCCCGTTAATAAATTTATGTTCGTGTAATAATTTGCTGGATAAAAATGCGAAAAAACCGTCAACAAAAGAAGAATTATTAGGTTCAGATAATTTCGGGTGAACTGTAGTATGTTTATCAAAAGACGGCAAATTAAACAAGTTAGGGTCAGTGTGATTATATTTTCCTACGATATATTTAAATGGGTCTAAAAGGGGGGCCATTTTTATAAATACTTTTTGTGATATAGTTTGCGTTTCATCATCTGTATTTTTGAGTTTACAATTAAAAATATGTTCATAATCATCTTCTTTAGATGTGTCTTTAAGTTCTGAAATATACCATTGATGATTTAAATTGATAGAGTTCCAATTTGTACTGTTAAGGGCAAAAAATCTGTCGTATATAGGTATATAATTTTGAATATTTATTAAGTTAGTATGTTTGTTAGTTTGAAATTTATTAAAGAGTGGAATATTTCTTCTTTTTTGGTAATTTACCGAAATTGTCATTAGCTAAATAATATATAATTTATAATATTATTTAACTTATTATTTTTATAAGTTATAAATAATCCTTAATATTCATAATTTATTTTCGTTATGTTCATTATATTTATTATTTTCATAAAAATCAATTAAAATTGTTTTAACACTGGAATGAAATAATGGTTTGTCTAGTAAAAACTCTTTTACAACATTTTGTCTATATTCATAATTATTATTAGCTTCAATTACATTTTTAACAGACTTACCGTGTGTTTTGGCAGGTTTCATTAGTGTTTCGTTAAATTTAGTAATTGAATTCATAGATAACCCAATTTTATTTAGGTTAGATTGAATATAATTATAAGAATTGGATTTGTCAATTACTTTGTTATAATCTAAAAATATGGCATTTGGATATCTTTGTAAAATAGACATATAGTTTATAAAGTAAAAATTATATAATTCAATCATATTAGGAAATATGTTTTTCTTTAATGTAACTGGTAAATATAATTTAGTATATTTAATATCATATGGTGATTTTTGTATGCTATATAACCAATTATAAACATTTTTATACATTATTATTAGTAAATTATCTGGATTATCTAGATAATTTTCAATTATCTTGATATTTAAGGTGTGTTTACCAAATGGTTTATGTTGATGTTCAATAGTTATAGATTTATTTTCTATTACATCAATACATTCTGTTTGGTTAATTATATTAAATAATAAATTAGTTCCAGTATTATATGGTCCAATTATATGAACTTGTCTTGGCATATATATATATATATTCGTAAAAAAATTCGTAAAAATAATTATTTTATTATATCTGTTTTAATTATAATGAATTTAGATTTAAAAAGATTTGATATGAAGAGTATTAGTTTCAAACCAAATGAATCCAAAGGTCCTGTAGGTGTGTTAATTGGCCGTCGTGACACTGGTAAATCTTTTTTACTTAGAGATTTATTATATTATCATCAAGATATTCCTATTGGAACTGTTATTGCTGGAACAGAAGAAGGTAATGGGTTTTACGGAAAATTAGTGCCGAAATTATTTATTCATAATGAGTATAATACTGTTATTATTGAAAATATTTTAAAGAGACAGCGTGGTGTATTAAAGCAGATTAAAAAGGAAATGGAGCAATTTAAACGAAGTACAATTGATCCTAGGACATTTGTAGTTTTAGACGATTGTTTATATGATAACACCTGGGCACGTGATAAGATGATGCGTCTCCTCTTTATGAATGGACGCCATTGGAAGGTTATGTTACTCATCACAATGCAATATCCTTTAGGCATACCACCAACGCTCAGAACTAACATTGATTACGTCTTCATTTTGAGAGAGCCATATATCGCCAATAGAAAGCGTATTTATGAAAATTATGCTGGTATGTTTCCAACATTTGAGTCGTTTTGTCAAGTAATGGATCAATGCACAGAAAATTTTGAGTGTTTGGTTATAAATAATAACTCAAAATCGAATAAACTACAAGACCAAGTGTTTTGGTATAAGGCCGACGATCATAATGACTTCAGGTTAGGTTCAAAAGAGTTTTGGGAATTATCTAAACAAATCAATGACGACGATGATGATGGAGAACAATATGACCCAAATAATGTGAAGAAACGTGGTCAGGGACCTAAAATAGCGGTTAAAAAGAGTAAATGGTAAAAATCTTCCTTTCAATTCTTGCTTTTAAAATATAAAGCAAGATTTACTACTTAAAGACAATCCTCTATAATTAATTATAATAATGGAAACACTTGATATTGTTAATTTAATTGAAACTAATCCTATTACTAAGTTATCAAATGATTATAATGTTAAATTGTTGGTTAAAATAAAGAAAAATTTTACAGATATGGAACAACAATTATTTTTATCTAGCTTTTATTGCTATTTAAATTATCATCCAACAAACGATTTTGTTGTTGATTTGGATAATGTATGGAAATGGTTTGGGTTTAATCAAAAAGTAAAGGCAAAGTCATTATTGGAAAAAAAATTTAAACTGAATATAGATTATATAAAGTTGCTTTCCCTGAAGGGAAAGCAAGATTTAGATGGTAAAAAACATGGAGGACATAATAAAGAAATTATTATGTTAAGTATCACTACATTTAAATTGTTTTGTCTTTTAGCGGAAACACAAAAAGCAAAAGAAATACATAGCTACTTTATTAAATTAGAAGATTTATTACACGAAGTTTTGGAAGAAGAATCGAAAGAATTAAAACAAAAATTATTATTAATTGAAAACAATAATTTATTAGAAAAACAAAAAGCAATTGAACAAACATTAGTCAATCAATTTCCAGTTAATACTGAATGTGTGTATTTTGGTAAAATTGATGATTCAAATGAGAAAAACGAGTTATTAATTAAATTTGGTCATACAAATAATCTGTATAATAGAATTTTTGATCATAGAAAAATTTATAAAAATTTTATTTTGTTGAATGTGTTTAAAGTGCAAAACAAAGTTGAAATAGAAAATTGTATTAAGTGTCATCCAAAAATTAAAAAACAAATTAGAACTATTCAAATTAATGATAAGAATAAAACCGAAATAATAGCATATAATAATGACAATTTTACAATTGAGAACCTAACAAAATATATCAAAGAAATAATTCAAGAGAAAATGTATAATATTGATAATTTTAACAATTTATTAAAACAAAATGATGATCTATTAAAGGAAAATGATGATCTAAAAAAAGAATTAGTTATTCAAAAAAATACCATCACAAAACTAGGCTTAGAAATAGCTGAATTAACAGAAAAAATGGATAAACAAAAGGAAGTATTAGAAATTATAGAAAAAGATAACCAAACAGTTTATCAAAATCCATTAATACCAGAAGACGACCTAACTAACACATTTAATGAGTTTATTAACACAATGTGTATTGTTCGTTCTGATGTTGAAGAATCGTGTGTTAATATGGAAGGTCAATATAGAATTTGGAGTAAAATAAAACCCAAAAAAGAAGTTTATCATTCTTTAAAAAATTATTTAGATACTAGATTTAAGCCATCAAGACTTACAATACAAAATAAAAATCAAGTAGTTTACGGGTATATTGGTGTAAAACTGAAACATATTGAATATAAAAAAAAAATGCTTAATAATGATGTTGAAACATTTTTATTTCAAGTATGTAATTTTTCTCCAAGTGGAAAGATTCTAAATTTAATACTACTTCAGGAATATCAAAGATGGAAAAAAAGTGTAAATAAAAAATGTAATGATAACGATATGAAAGATATTAAAGAATATTTAAATTCTTGTGAATACGCTTTAAAATCGACTGTATGGACAGGTCATGGTTCTAATGAGGGATATTATGGTTTATCTTTAAAAAATGATGAATATAATCATAAAACTACTTCATCCACTGGAAAAAGGGTTGAAAAAATAGAAAACAATACAGGACAAATTTTAGGAACGTGGGAAACAATAGCAAAAGCAGCTGAAGCAGAACATATTTCAGCTCCTAAAATGTCAAGAAGCATTAAAAATGCTATAGTATTTAATAACGACTATTATTATAGAACAATTACTTAAATCAATACATATACTATAACCCAGGTTATTCATTTTTATTTATTATAATAACAATAAATAAAATATATTATTTAATTTTCTTTCTTAGAAACTAGTGGTCCAGATTTTAATTGACTTTGACCATAATCTGTTTTTCCTACTACTACATTATCCCCATCAAATAATTCTGAACGAATATCAGAAACAGAAATAGTTTCAGTTTCTTTTGAATCAAATGTTTTTTCAGTAGTATTATTTCCAGCACCAATTAAATTGCCTTCTTCATCAATATCTTGAGTAACAACATTGCCGTGTTTTTCAGCATTTTTCTTATTATCATCAATCGCTTTTTGTTTAGTCTCCTTAACACGTTGTTCAAATGCGGTTTTAGCAATCGTTTCATTCTTAATTTTTTCTTGTACAAGTTGATTCAATTCTTCTTCTAAATATTCAACACGACCCGTTTTATACGCCTCTGGTTCCCAAGGTAGCCACGTTCCTACAGGTCCAACATATACATCAAAATTAGGGTCCATTTCTCTTAAAAGTCTTGCACGAATTTCAGCTTCATTTTGTGAACCAAAGTTGCCTCTAGACTTAAACCCTCTAACAGAGGTTTGAAAATTATGTTTTGTATTAAATTTCTTTTCAAGAGAATCTTCTTCGCGATCTAAGAAACTTTTATAATCTTGGTCAATAGATGAATTAACAATTGTATCGCGTTCTTCTTTTACAAATGTTTCAAAATCTTTTATTACTTCTTCAAATTGTAATTTATATTTAAATGAAATAAAATTTAGAAATTGGTGAAATTTTTCCATGGATTTATTCATTTCCCATTGCTTTAGGAATTCTTCAAAAAAATACATTTCCTTTTGTTTTAGGATTTTTTCAGGAGATATAAAAGAAAAACAGCCAAATGTTTGACCCGCAATTTCTTTATCCACATCTAATACGTCAACATATTTAGGATTAGGAGTGCCATCTGTCTTTAACTTTCTTTGAAATGCCTTTTTCGAAGCTTTATTTTTACTCATAATATATTTTAACAAATTAATGTTTAAGTTTTAATTTACTAAAATATATTTTTTTCTTTTTATTTTATATAAAGATGAGTATGTTTGATATCTCTGAACTTATTAAGCGTATTATTAAGTATTTAATTGAGGGGTTAATGGTAGCAATTGCTGCTTTTGCAATTCCAAAGCGTTCATTGAATCTTGAAGAAATTGCGTTGTTGGCATTAACCGCTGCGGCCACGTTTGCTATATTAGATACTTATATTCCTTCAATGGGGGTAACTGCTAGATCAGGTGCTGGGTTCGGTATAGGTGCAAATCTTGTATCCTTTCCTGGGGGTTTTTAAGCATAATATATGAATTAATTTTTAAGTCGTTTTATATAATTATATTATAAAATATTTCAATATATTATAATATATGTCAAATCACGCTAATTTTCCTTTTGAAAAAATAAATCCAACAGATTTACTTATAGGAGAAACTTATTATATTTCATTAGACGAAAAAATAAAAGAAAAATTTAAAAGAAATAAAATCGTATCGCGTTTAAAAGGGACATTTGTTAGTTTATATACCGAACAAGGTAAACCATCAGAGTCAAATATCGAATACGCTGTTTTTAATAATATAGCCATTATTAATAATGATTATAAACCAGGGTCTTGTACAATGATGTTAATTCGCGACTCAGAAACAAACGAATTAGTTAATGAGGGTTGTGATACTTATAGTGTTAATAATAAAAATAGTAAAATAATAATAAATGAAAATAGAGAGGTTTATTTTAATGTTAATAGATGGATATTTGGACTACCTACTGAAAATACTTTATTACAAAAACAAGTTGTAAAAAAATTAAAAACAGATTTATTTAGAGACGTCGACCAAGAACTTGGAAAATTTACAGCAAGAGGATATAAAACAACTACACGTAGTAAATCTAAACGAAGAAAAACATTTGCAAAAAAACGTATAATTCACAAAAGACGAAAAACAAAAAAACAATAAATTTGTTACACAGTAGGTATAAACTCCCAATTTAATTCAACGCACATTTTTTTCCATGTTTCATCTTGCTCGATTAGTTTTTCACGATCTTTTAATAAAGGAATATCGTGTAAATATTGTGTCTCTCCAAGAAGTTCGCAAAATTTAAATAAAACATAATAGTAATTTAAAAAATTGACACGGTAATCTGGGCAATATTTGGCATAAGGTGCTTGAATTTCCATAAATAAATTACATAAAGTATCTTCTAATTCTTGACTTAATACAGGAGGTTTTATTCCTAGTTTATTTTTAATAAATGCGATGTGTTCATAATATTTATTAGATTCAATTTTCTTAAGCATATCTTTTGTTTTGTAATATGTTAGTTGTTCAAGTCCAATTCTTTCCTTTTTGATTTGTAGTTTAATTCGTTCAATCACATAACCAGGAATTAGAGTGGTTTCTTTTCCTTGAAATTGTGCTAATATTTCTTTGAAATGATTTATTTTTTTATAAGCATAAAAGCAAACTTCTTTTGGAGGTTCTTTATAACTGGGTTTTTCATTTTCAATTAAATATGGTAGATTAACAAAACAACTATTACAAATAAGAACACCTTCGTCATCCAAAGGGATCATTTCACCTTTATAACAATTTTGACAAATATCAGTTTCTCTAACAAATGCGTTCATATCTAAAAAAGATTCATCGTTGTTGCTTAAATACTTTTGAACAATATTTTTATTTTTATTTTCAGTCACATTAATTTCGTTACCCGCATCATCGTGTTTCACTTTAAAAATATTAAAAAGTATTTGATTTTTAGAGGTAATATTTTTGTTAGTTTCATCCACATTATTAATATTTTTTTTATTTTCAAAATATTCAAAAATATATTTGGAATTATCCAGAAAATAATTTTTTTTCTTATTTTTTAGTTCTTTTGTAATTTGAGTAATCTCTTTAATTCTATCTTTTATTTCCATTACTTGTTCAATTGGAAGCGGTTCTGTATTATTTAATTGTTGGATAAGTGTGTTTTTTTCTTCTTTTAGTTTAGGAATAGTATCAAATTCATCTTTGGAAAATTCATTTATATACTCTTTGTGCTTATTATCTAAGGTTGAAGAATATTTTTTACAAACTTTAAATTTTTTAGTTGCCTTTGGTTTAAATGATGGCATTATTTATATATTCTTTTTAGAAATAATATTTAATTATTAATTTTAAAAAATATATTAGGTTTGAATAAAAAGTATATAAAAATAATATTATTATTTATTGTAAATGAATGAATTACAATTATTATGTCCAATTTGTATGGAAACCCCTGCAGAAATTATTACAAATTGCAATCATAAATTATGTATTTGCTGTTTGTCTCGTATTAAAATATGTGCGATATGTCGTTCTCCATTACAAATGACAAAACTATGTATAGAAATTAAAAATGCATATGAACGTCGTCATAATATAAACAAAAACTTGATTCAAAACAATTATAGTCATTTTTTTGAATCACCATCACTATATTATAACATTTATGATAGAGCACCACAAATCACATTCTTCAGGCTCGTCTACAGACGACACACACAATTCATTGCAGCGACCTAAATAAAAAATTGAAATGGTTTAAATATAGATTAACAATAATATATATTTAAGATGTATAATTTACTTGATAAGATGTTTATTAAGCGTTTTTGTTTGCCTTCTAATACAGACCTTTATCAATATGAAAATGGAACCAAAAATATAGATGCGTGTTTATGTGGACATTATAATCATGTAGCGTGTATATTAAGAGGGAAATATGTCTTAAAAAAATAATATATTATGTTTTGGTGTGAATCAAATGGCTGATAGTGATGGGTTAATGCCTGGAATTCACGCAGAACAAGATGTTATAAATAAACTAAAACCATTAAAAATTAAGAAGAAACTAACACCAATAAATATATTGGTCATTAGATTATCAACAAAAAATAAATTACAATCAAGTAAGCCTTGTGCAAATTGTATAGAATATATGAAAACGGTGCCTAATAAAAAAGGATATATTATTCAAAATATATATTATTCAGATAATATGGAAAATATTGTGAAAACAAAACTTACTACTTTAGATAATAAAGAAAAACACTATTCCAGATTTTATAAGCAAAAATATAAATAAGTTAAAAGAAAAAATAAAGAATGGGAACTATATTTAAGCAATATGGATATAGAAATAAAAATAGCAGATAAACAATTAGAAATAGATAAAATTAAATTTCATAAAATGGTTTTTTTATTTAATGCTTTAGATAAAGGTTGGTCTATAAAAAAACGCAATGATTCATATATATTTATAAAAAACCATGAAGGTAAAAAAGAAGTATTTAACGAATCATATTTATCTATATTTATGAAGGAAAACGCGGATATTAATAATATATTATCCTAAAATGTAGGAACAAGTATAATAAATAATTAAATTAATAAATTAATTAATTTAATTTTCAAAAATTTTTTTTCTTTAGGCATTATATAAAAATGGGCGGCGGCTTGATGCAGTTAGTAGCTTACGGAGCACAAGATGTATACCTTACTGGTAATCCTCAAATTACTTTTTGGAAAGTAACATATCGTAGATACACAAATTTTGCGATTGAATCTATTGAACAAACATTCAATGGACAGGCTGATTTTGGACGTCGTGTTCAATGCACAATTAGCCGCAACGGTGATCTTGCATACAGAACATACTTGCAAGTCACCTTACCTGAAATTAACCAACTTATGGGAATTGCCTCCTTTGCCGCTGGCCAAGGTTCTGGTGTTTATGCCCGTTGGTTAGATTTCCCTGGTGAGCAATTAATTGCTCAAGTTGAAGTTGAAATTGGTGGTCAACGTATTGATCGTCAATATGGTGACTGGATGCATATCTGGAACCAACTTACAATGACAGCTGAACAACAACGTGGTTACTTTAAGATGATTGGTAACACCACTCAACTCACATTCATCACAGATCCTTCTTTCTCTGAAGTCGACGGACCTTGTGATTCTTTGGCTCCTCGTCAAGTTTGTGCTCCTCGTAATGCTCTTCCAGAAACAACTCTTTTTATTCCTCTTCAATTTTGGTTTTGCACAAACCCAGGTCTTGCTCTTCCTTTGATTGCCCTTCAATACCACGAAGTAAAGATCAACCTTGATATTAGACCCATTGACGAGTGCTTGTGGGCGGTTACAAGTCTTTCTTGCCAATCTCAAGCGGGACAGCAATATGCCCCTGGACGCCCTGTTCCTGCGGCAATTGCCTATAATCAATCTTTGGTTGCCGCGTCTTTATATGTTGACTATGTCTTCTTAGATACCGATGAGCGTCGTAGATTTGCCCAAAATCCCCACGAATATTTAATTACTCAACTTCAATTCACTGGCGATGAATCCGTTGGTTCATCCAGTAACAAGATCAAGCTCAACTTTAACCACCCTGTTAAGGAGCTTATCTGGGTTGTCCAACCTGATCAAAACGTGGATTACTGTTCATCTCTTGTATGTGATGCTCTCTTATTCAAGGTTCTTGGTGCCCAACCATTCAACTATACCGACGCGATTGATGCGCTTCCTAATGCAATCCACGCTTTCGGTGGTCCTGCTGCTTTAGCTGCAGATACCCGTGCTTATATCGATGCCCAAGGATTATTCCAAGATGCTGGTGCTCTTGATTACGATATTCCTAATGGTTTCACAGGATACTGGCACGGACCCTCCAATCCTTATAATGAACCTAACTTTGGCGGTGTAGTCCCTAACTACGACGGTGTTGCGGGGTTATCTGATGCTGAAAAGGCTGCATTAAAGGCGTTACAAGGTGGTTCTCATCTTGACAACTCAACAGTATCTGATGCGGGAACATTTGTTATGACTGAAACCTCTTTAGATCTTCACTGTTGGGGCCTTAACCCTGTTGTGACTGCTAAGCTCCAATTGAACGGCCAAGATCGCTTCTCTGAGCGTGAAGGTTCTTACTTCTCTTGGGTTCAACCTTATCAAGCGCATACTAGAAATCCTGATGAAGGTATTAATGTGTATTCGTTCGCCCTTCGCCCAGAGGAACACCAACCCAGCGGGACGTGCAATTTCTCACGCATTGATAACGCGACGCTCCAATTAGTTTTATCTAATGCAATTGTTGAAGGCACTAAAACTGCTAAGGTGCGTGTATACGCGACAAATTACAATGTGCTTAGAATTATGAGCGGTATGGGTGGTCTCGCATATAGTAATTAAACACCATACATCGTGTGTTTTTTTTATAAAAACATTTTAATATTAAAACTTTAAATACTTTATTGGTTTTTAATATTAAAAGCAAAAAACAATATAAAGACAAACAGACATTGTATTGTATAATATGAGCATAGATATTGTAAATCTCATTGAAAGCAACCCAATCACCAAATTCTCAGGTGATTATCAGAGCAAATTAATTGAAAAAGTAAAAAAACAATTTACCGATTATGAACAACAATTGTTTTTATCTAGTTTTTATTGTTATTTGAAGTATGATCCTAAAAACGATTTTGTTATTGACTTAGACAATGTTTGGAATTGGTTAGATTTTAGTTCTAAACATAAAGCAAAAGAATTTTTAAATAGAACATTTACTGTTAATAAAGATTATAAATTTTTGCTCACCCAACTGGGTGAGCAAAAAAAAGACAGCAGGGGTGGTCACAATAAAGAAATAATTATGTTAAATGTTGAAACCTTTAAAAAATTTTGTTTAAAAGCGGGAACAAAAAAGGCAGACGAGGTTCACGATTATTTTATTAAATTGGAAAATATAATGTTTGAAATTGCCAAAGAAGAAAGTGAAAAATTGAAACATCAAGTTCTTACATTAGAAAATAAAAACAAAGAAATGGAAGAAAAAATAATTAAACAAAAAGAATTAGACAAGGAAAAATATTTGTTAAAGTATTTTGCTAATATTGGAAATATTATTTATATTATAAAAGTAAAAAGTTATGACAATGGTTCATATATTGTAAAAATAGGCGAATCAAGAAGAGGTATTCAAAATAGATATTCTGAACATAAAACAAATTATGAAGAATGTTTATTATTAGATTGTTTCGAAGTTGACAAATCTAAAGATTTTGAAACTTTTTTACATCATCATTCACTTATATACCCTTCTAAAGTTACAAATTTAAAAAATCACGAAAAAGAAAATGAGTTATTTTTAATTGGAAAAGAATTGACATATCAACAGCTTATAAAAATGATTGAAGACAATATTAGCAGCTATAATTATAAAGTAAAAGAATTATTACTAGAAATTGAAAATTTAAAATTATCTAATAATGGGCAACATATAAATAATGATAATGAAATATTAAAAGAATTGATAACAACTAACAAATTATTGGTTAACAAAGTTAGTTTTTTGGAAACATCTATACAACAAATAATGAATAAACTTAATGAAAAGGATACAAAAGTAGTAACAGGATTTAATCAACAAATGCCTCATTTGGGTCCACGCCTACAAAAAATTAATTCAGAAACATTGCAACTTATAAAAGTATATGAATCGGTTACAGAAGCAATGAATGAAAATAGAAATATTAAAAGACCTAGTATAATAAAATCAGTAGAAGAAAATACAATATATTGTGGGTTTCGTTGGTCATTAGTTGAAAGAAATTTAGATGCAAATGTTATTTATAATATTCAACCTACAAAGAAATCAAAAGTACAAAATTTAGGTTATATTGCTAAATTAAACTCTAACAAAACAGAAATAGTAAATGTATATTTAGATAGAAAAACAGCGTGTTCTTTAAACGGTTATCAAAGTTTATCAGCACTAGATAATCCAGTTAAAAATATCACTTTAACTAATAATTATTATTATATGATGTATGATAATTGTGAACAACATTTAATACAAACTTTTGAAGACAAAAATGGGTCTCCATTATTATATAAAAATGGTATAGGTCAATATGATAATTATAATAATTTAATTCGTGAATTTAGTTGTAAATATGATTGTATTAGAGAATTAAAGATTAGCGATAAAACGTTGACAAAAGCATTGAAAAATAATATCCCATATAATAATTATTTTTATAAAGAAATAGGAAGTAAAATAGCACATTTTCATACTATATGATATTATGTTAGATTGAATACAATATATTATTTTATAAATATATATTATAAGTGTAAATATGACTAGTGAAATGATTGCCCCCACTATAAATTATATAAAACTAAATTCAAAACAACGATTTCCTACAAGAGAAAATATAGAAACAATTAATGGTGTTACTATTACTCCTAATGGAGTTGCAAAAAATACAATAAAATTCAAAAGATTAGAAGATATGATAGTAATATGTCTTAGCACTTTTGTTCATGACTATGTTCACGATTATAATTTAGGGTCTATGCACTCCCGAGTAATTAAAGGAAATATTTTAAGAACTAACCCAGAGGTTCCTAGTCTTTTTGAAACTTTGGGAATTAAAATAGGGAACAAACCTTTTAAAATACTTAATTATAATATTAATAGTGGTCCTAGAGATGTTAGTATGTATGATGATTCTAAATTTGAAGATGTTTCAATAAAACCAGGTGATAAACAAAATTTTATTAATTATCTAAGTTCATATGAGATACCTATAGAGACAATAGGTGGATTACGGCAAAACAAAACAGATAACCCAACTATTATGATTACTCCTGACCTCGATGATAAAAAGAAAGTAGAGGAACGAAACAAAATGAATGAACAAGTTCAAAAAGAGGAAGAAGAACCAGTCCAAATAGAGGAAGAAGAACCAGTTCAAAAAGAGGAAGAAAAAGAGGAACCAAATAAACCCAAAGAATTTGTTAAAGCGACTAATATGGAAGATTTAAAAGATATATTAACTATACCATCTATTTCATATTTAAACTTTAAAATTATAGTAGATAAAATTGAAAAAAATGCCGATTTTTTAGCATTTCATTCTTCGTTAAATACTTATATTATTACGTACTTAGGATATGGATATGATTTAGATATAGATAGCGTTGACAGCGAGGATAAAAATATTATAATGAATGAAGCAATTCAAAGTTCATTTCGTTATATTATAAACGATTTTGATAACGCTTCCCGTGAAAAAACATTAGACTTATACACGGCAATATTCTACGCCGATATTTTTAGGTTATTATTATTATCTTATATTTCTATAACTAATAAGACAAATAATGATTACAAACAAAATGTATTAGACGTTTTAAATTCATCTGCTGTTTTGTATCAATTTATTATTTTTTATGTTAGTTATTTAAGTGTAGAAGATTATAAAGAATTTGAAAAAATAAATCAAACAGAACAAAAAGGAGGAGAAGGAACACCTGATGAGGATGGAGACGGAGATGAAGACGCTTTATTGCCTTTAAAGCAAAAAGAAGTAACCCCGATTCCAGAATATGTGTATATAACACATCATAATCTTTTAACAACAATTGCACGTGGTATGTTTATTAAACTTGGAATTTGGAAAAAGATATTTTTCCCTGATAGAATTCCAAGACCTGATGAATATGTTTTTGGTGTTAGTCAAATGAATCAAATTACATATGAAAAATTAGTAGAAATATATCCAATAGACCCAGAAATAGGACATAGAAATAATGAATTACTAATTCTAGAAATATTAATTTTAAAAAGATTGTTGTTAGAAATGTCTCCATCAAAAACATTGATATTTGGAAATAAAATAGATGACGAACTTAAAAATTATATGGATACATTTTATTATGATTATTATATTAAAGACACTTCATTAAGCTACAAACCAGAAATACAAATAGAAGACGAAGTAGTGTTAAATCCAGAAGTTTCAGCTGACTTTGAAAAAGAAGCCGAACAAATGTTTGAAATATGTGAAGAAGAATGTGATAATTTTGAAAATAATGATTTTGATGGATTTAAAATGGAAAATGGTGGAGGTAAAACAAACCCAACTGAAGATGGTATAGAAATGGTTGAATTAAAACATATAACTCCACCAGTTGTTCAAGAACCGACCAATATACTAACTGCTGATATAAAACCTAATCCTCCTGAAGATATAAAATATACGCTCCCAAAAATGCCAATTATATTTGATAAACTTAAAAAAATGTATCAAAATAATATTTATACTATAAAGCAATTACAAAAAAGCCAAATAGAGCCTATTATAATCGAAGGAAAAACGATTAATAATCTTTATGAATTATTAAAATTAAATGAAACACTTATTCATTTAAAAGATACGAACTTTAATATATCAGCACCAAAATATAAATTTATAATAAATAATGCGGCAAATATAGGCTCTAATATTAATGGATCAAAAATGTTTTATATAAATAAGTATGTTGTTAGTATAAAAAGTGTATTAGACGAATTAGAAGAGGTTGTTAAAAAAAATAATTTATCAGAATATACTTCTTCTATTGAAAAAGAATTAGATGAAAAGAACCAAGAATTAGATGATATAATTATGGTACGTATTAAAGATTTAATGGCAAAAAAACAAGCAAATATAATGACTATAAGAGAATTTAATGAATTGGAAGCAAAAATACTTGAAAGAAATAGAATAGAAAAAGAGATGATTACACCATTAGAAAATAAACTGTATTTGATAAAATTAATTAATAACGAGCCGTCTAAATTTGAGGATTTTAAAAACAATTATAACAAATGGTTTAAAGATAGTCAGCCTTTTTTTGGATTATATCGTAATTTACAACGAGGTGTTTTTTGTCCAACTTCTTCTATGATGGACGCAATGGATAACTGTTCTTTAAAATATAATTCTACCGAGCCAAAAGAGGTTGGAACCACCTATTCAGAAATACTATTTGAAGATAATGAAAATAATATAAATATATCATTTGGAGGAGTTGTATTAAACTATAACCAATTAGTAAATGAAAATGAAGAACTTACTTCAAGATTATATTATGAATTTATTTGTAGTAATGAATCAAATGGACAGACCAAAGATACTATGGTATTATCAACATTAGATATAAAAGTGTCAGAATCAAATGACTTAAAAGCGCGTGTTGCTTATAAGGGTGTTATAAATAAAATTAAAGAATTATATGATAATCCAATTCCAAATCAACCCGTTTCGGCAAAAGATGAACCTTATATAGAAGAGGAAACAAAAGAAACAATAGAAATTGAATTAGTTAAAAAAACGAAAAAACAAAAAGTATTTGATAAACAAATGACAATGATAAAAAATATGTGGATAAATTTACAATATCAATATAATCCTAATAATTTTAATTCATTATTATCATCCACTGTGTTAAAAACTATGGGGGATTATTTACAAGAATGTCAATGTTGTTTTAAATGGGGTGGATATGTTAGTTCAACAGAAGCATTTCCAGTAGGTTTAAATCGTTCTTTTTTGGATAATATAAAAGATAAAATAATTTACAGAAGTGTTAGTAAAGGAGGAATAATAGTTCCATATGATGAAAATGGGAATGCATTAAGATTAGGGGTGCAAGGAGATAGACCCTCAGGTTTTCGTTCTATTTATATGCTTTTAAATGGAACAGAAGCTGTAAATAGTCAAGCAATAACGGGATATATGTATACATTTGCAAGTCAAAATCCGTCAAGAAGTTTGTTAGTATCTAGAAATTTAAATAATATAAATGATAAAGGATTAAACGGAAATGTATTATTTGTTACTAGAGAATTACAAACACCACAAAAAGAGGATTATTTAAAAGAATTGGCATTTTTAAGTATAAAAGAAAAATCAAGAAAGGTGGAAGGAGAAATTATAGAACCAGAAATAGGTTATACGCTTGATAATCCACAACAAACGCAAATAGTTGAATTAATAGAAAACCCAAATGCAAAACTACAACTATTTAAAAATAGTTCTTACGCAAAATGGGATGATTATGAAACGCATTTTGTTCCAACACAAGAAGAAAAAAATTTAAATATTGAAGAAACTGACCGTGAAAGAGAGTTACGATTAAAAAGGGAAGAAAGAGAGAGAAACAAAACTCCTGAAGCAAAAGCGGAAAAGGCGAGGGTTAGAGCGGAAGAAAAAGCGGAAAAAGAACGTATTAAAGCGGAAGAAAAGGCGGAAAAAGAACGTATTAAAGCGGAAGAATTAGCTAAAGCAAAAGCAGAAAAAGAGAGGGTTAGAGCGGAAGAAAAAGCGGAAAAAGAACGAATTAAAGCAGAAGAAAAAGCAAAAGCACAAGCAGAAAAAGAGAGAGTTAGAGCGGAAGAAAAAGCAAAAGCACAAGCAGAAAAAGAACGTGTTAAAGCAGAAAAAACAAAGACAAAAACAATAAAAAAAACTACTGGAGGAAACAAAAAAACTAAAAGGCGAATAAATTATAACAACAAACTAACAAAACGAAAAAACAAAATTAAAATTCATAAGAAGACGAGAAAAATGTAAATACTTATAAAATATATGAAAAACGTTTTTTCTTTATTTTTTTACGAGTTTTTAATTTCTTTGTCATACCTTTATATTTAGTAGTTTTACGTTTTCCTCCCAATATTCCAGATAAAAATAATGCTCCAACTGATGCTAAACCAGTTGTTGCCAACCCTGCAATAATTTCAGGTTTATTATTATCTATAAATTTGTAAGCGTCTTGTTTATACATAGTCAATTTATTTTCAGAAGATTCTTCATCGTTTTGATTACCATTTCCATTAATAAAATTGTTAAAAGTTGTAAACTGAATAGGGTTAGATGGAATACAATTATTAACATTATAATTCAACTTAAGTTCCAATAAATACGTATTATTTTTTATATCAAGCTTTAATATAAAACTATAATTTCCACATGTAAATTCTGGGTCAAGAATTCCTTGATAAGAAATTAATATTTCACAATTATAATGAAAAATAATATATTGCTCTTTTTTTGTTAAAATAATATTGACACT
>Ga0315900_10002377_pt1 | contig 28836 bp, 19 predicted proteins | sample LakEriMetagenome_FD_203521 | JGI IMG/M metagenome (GOLD analysis project Ga0315900, IMG submission 203521) | Freshwater fungal communities from buoy surface, Lake Erie, Ohio, United States - Buoy 12 MA114 | ecosystem: Environmental > Aquatic > Freshwater > Lake > Lake biofilm | place: USA: Lake...
ACACCTACGATGTCAGAATTCATCTCAGCCAGTTCGACCAGCGTATGGCCGAAAACATCCTGGTATTTGGGTGGCTGTGGTTTATCGAATTGCTTTTTGTGAATTACACCCGTGATTTTATCAAACTTACCCGGTGCATGCCAGAGGGTCTGGTCTTTTTCAGCCAGAGGAAAACCCTTTCCCTTGGTGGTGATGCAATGCAGGATTTTAGGGCCGGGTATCTGCTGCAGGTCCCGGAGGACCTTGACAAGGTGGTGCACATCATGCCCGTCAACCGGGCCGAAATAGCGAATATTCAGTGATTCGAATAAATTTGAATGCTTCAGCAGGGAGGATTTGAGACCACTTTCAATCTTGGAAGCAATTTCCTGCGCATTCACGCCGAAGCGGGAAAGTTTACCGAGGACATTCCAGACCTCATCTTTAACCTTATTATAGGTGTGGCTGGTGGTAATGTCGGTGAGATAATCTTTAAGCGCGCCCACATTCGGGTCGATGCTCATGCAATTATCGTTGAGAACAATAATCATGTTGGCCGCAGCATCACCGGCATGGTTCATCGCTTCGAAAGCCATTCCGCCGGTCATGGCACCATCTCCGATGATGGCCACCACCTGCTTATCCTTTTCTCCGTTGAGTTCTGCTGCCACTGCCATTCCCAGCGCTGCCGAAATGGATGTGCTGGAGTGGCCAACACCAAAAGCATCATATTCACTTTCTTTTCTTTTCGGGAAACCGGAAATGCCTCCGAAAACGCGGTTGGTATGAAAACGGTCGCGACGGCCGGTGAGGATTTTATGGCCGTAAGCCTGATGCCCTACATCCCATACAAGCTGGTCTTTGGGCGTGTCAAAAACATAATGCAGGGCTACGGTGAGTTCAACCACGCCCAGACTGGCACCGAAATGCCCTCCGAAAACCGAAACATTGTCTACAATGTACTGCCTTAGATCCTGGCAAACCAGCTGAAGGTCAGACTCATCCATTTCTCTCAAATCAGACGGATATCTGATTCCCTCGAGGTGCTTACCGGGTGTTATTTTCATGCAGATAGAAAAGTAAAATCTAAGGCCGCTTTGAAAGTTTGATAGTTCCGCATGCAGCCTTTGGAAAAATCGTATGCAAATTAACCAATCGCAAGCCGGAAAGTTTTGAAAATGACTGAAAATTATCTGAGAATTTTAATCAGGCATTCTTATGACCTTTGCACTGAGATGTTTTACCGGATAGTCACCGTTTTCCTTTTGATTTTCATAACGCTTGCTGCGGCCAATTCGGATGCAAAAAGCAGGAAGGGCCGCAAAAGAAAACGGGCGCCCAGGGCAATTCCTTTCCGGCCGGCAGCACCGGCACTGGAACAGCCTGATTCTCCTGAGCTTGCCGGATTCTTCCGCAGGCTGGGCAATCTAAAGAATGGAATCGGAAAGGAGTCGGTGCTGATCATCGGCGACAGCCACAACCAGTGCGAAGATTTCGGGCAGGCTTTAATCGAGTACCTCCGGGATTCTGCCGGAATTCCGGTGTCGGGCAGAAATTATGCCTTTCCCTACCCTTTGGCCCGAACCGGTCACCGCAGCAGTCTTCGCTACGGCTGCATAAAGAAGAATTGGAAAGGCTGCCGGATAACAAATCCATCGTCTTCATGTTCATGGGGAATTTCAGGCTGGATGGCTACCTCTTCGGCTGATTCAATTCCATTTTCCCTTAAATGCGGGGCTAAGGATTTGAGAGCCGGCGACAGGCTTGGCATTTTTTCGCCGGCGTCCAGTGCCCGGGCATATCGCTTGTTTTGCGGTGGTAAAGACGGCCTGAAGGAAGTGCCTTACCTTGATTCCCTGGCATCTTTTGTTACATCTCTCGCCGAAGATGCCGATGCGCTGAACTTCATGGCGGTGCGAAAAGACAGCAGCGGGGATTTCTGCCATCAGGGTTACAGCCGTGAGCCTGCGGCCTCAGGCCTGAGTCTTGGGATTACCGGTACCAATGGCGCAAGAATTGATCATTACCTGCTGAGCCCGGATTTTGAGAAGCAGCTCAGAATTCTGCAACCCGGCCTTGTTATGATAGCACTCGGAACCAACGATGCCTTTACCGCTGATTTTTCGCCCGAAAAAACAAAAGAATACCTGGGAATGCTGCTCGGCAGGGTGCGGATGGTGCTTCCGCATGTACCGGTTCTTCTGATTGGCCCCCCGGATCACTGCCGGAAACGCGGCAGATACAATCCGAATACGGAAAAGGTAAATCAGATTTATTCAGAAATGGCGGCAGAACTGGAACTCGGCTTCTGGAACCAGCAGGAAGCCATGGGCGGACCGGGCTCCATAATGGCCTGGCGGAAAAAGGGACTGGCAACCCCGGATCTGGTGCACTTTTTTCCGGGAGGCTATGCTCTTCAGGCCAGACTTTTAGGAAAATCTTTGAGGCGACACCTGGAGCCCTTCATCAGGCAACCTGGGATACAGGAATCTGCAGAATAAACCGTACCCCTTTGTCTATTCCCTCACTTTCAGCGCGGATGGAGCCACCATGCATCTCGGTAAGGGTACGGGCTATGGAAAGACCGAGACCAGTACTGCTTTCCCCTCCGGTTGGCCGTGCAGAAAGCCTGGAGAATTTCTGAAAAATCCGGGATTTGTCATCTTCACTCAAACCTACACCCGGATTGTACAGGCTGAACTCCAGCAGTCCGTATTCCTTAATAAAGTTCGTCTTTGCCTCAATGCCGGCACCATGCGGTGCATATTTTACAGCATTGCTGAACAGATTATCCAGAATCTCCGACATTCTGGCGTAATCCATCAGCGCCATTGTTTCTGTCTCTTCGAGTTCTACCATAATCTGCTGACCCTTTTTCTGCGCATCAGGCTGATGCTGACGAATGGCATTCATCAGCACCTGATGGAAGCTTCCCGGACTCACTTTCAGCTGTATTTTCCCGCTTTCCAGATGGCCGCTTCTGAGAATCTCTTCCAGCATGTTGAGACTTCGCCTTGCTGATTGCTGTATAAGCAAACTGATTTCTTTCAATTCCTTCGGATTATCCTGCATTGCCGGAATATGTTCACTCAGGGAAAGAATTCCGGCCAGCGGATTGCGCAGATCATGGGCGGTAAAGTGTATCAGGTTCTGCTGAATCTGGCCTGATACTTCCAGCTTGTAATTCAAAAGAAGGGTTTTCAGCATCGAATGACCCAGTTTCTCAAGTAATTGATGATCTTTCCGATGGCATTGCCGGTACCGGGTATCCAGAACGCAGAGCCAGGCCAGCGTTTGCTGATTTTCAGATTTTATTTCTGCGTAATTGAAATAACGAAATCCTTCAATGGCAGTCCAGAGAGAAGATTTTTTAAAAAAGGCTTCTTCAGAAAAACGAAGTCCGAATTCTGGTTCAACTTCTTTCAGCAGATGCCCCAGATCCGCCAGCTGCTCAAGAACTTCGGGGTGTAATGGTTCCCCGCAATAAAAGGATCGTGTCTGATAATCGGGTAACAGAAGTATACTGATCCTGCTACCGCTGCCTTCTGCTGCCAGAAAGCAGGTTTCCTGCATTATGTCCTGCGCGCCGGCTGAGAGAAAGCCATTCGATTGAAGTAACTTATTAACCTGATGATCAAACCAGTGGTTTTGTAATAAACGGTTCATGAAATTATCGGAGCCTGTGTGAAGCATACGGGCCGGCACAAAAGTGTGTGCATTGTTTTTAGCTAAGCAAAGAATCTCCTCCTTTTGATTACAGGTGTAGTAAGGCCGGTAAGCAGACACCCTGATTTCATTTAATCTTTTGTAAATCAATGTACCGGATGCCTGGCAGCAATTTGGTATTGCTGCCTGAAAGGTGCTATTATTGCAACATTACAAGGCCATTGCGGAAATATCTTACACATGCTGAACCCGGATTTACCCTATCTCACCCAACATGCTCTGAATCATTTTATTGATGAAGCCCTGCGCGAGGACATCGGCAGCGGAGATGTAAGCAGTTTGTCTTCTGTTCCGGCCGGCAGAATCAGCCGCGCAGAATTAAAGGTTAAGGACAGCGGAATTCTTGCAGGCGTAGAACTTGCCGGGATGATTTTCTCCCGCCTGGATCCAGAGCTGGAGATGAATGTCATGCTGAAAGACGGCAGCCGCATCAGCCCCGGGCAGATTGCTTTTACAGTGATGGGAAGTGCAGTATCTATTCTAAGCGCAGAACGGCTGGTCCTGAACTGCATGCAAAGAATGAGCGGGGTGGCCACCAGAACAAGGCATTTGCAGGACATGATTTTGCATACCAGGGCCCGCGTGCTGGATACACGCAAGACAAGTCCCAACAGCCGCATCATAGAGAAATGGGCCGTAGCCATCGGCGGCGGTAAAAATCACCGGTATGCGCTGTATGATATGGTGATGCTTAAAGACAACCACATCGATTATGCCGGTGGAATCACGGCTGCACTGAAGGCTTGCCGGCAATACCTGAAGGAAAACCAGCTTTCCCTCGAAATCGAAGTAGAAACCAGAAACCTGGCCGAATTAAAAGAAGCACTTGATGCCGGTCTTGCTGATGTAATTATGCTGGATAATTACTCCCTCGAAGACATGCAACAGGCGGTAATAATGGCGGAAGGAAAGATTCCCCTCGAAGCAAGCGGGAATATCCGGGAAGAGACCATTATGGCCGTTGCAGAAACCGGCGTGGATTACATTTCGGTTGGTGCACTTACCCATTCCTACAAGAGCCTTGACCTTAGTCTGAAAGCAATTAAAGAATGAAAAACCTTGTTTTCCGGATATGGGGAAAGAGCATTCTCCGCCTCTGGGGATGGAAGGTGAAGGCTGTGCAGGAGGAACTGCCTGAAAGATGCGTGGTGGTGGCGGCCCCGCACACCAGTAATTTTGATTTTCTTATTGCCCGTTCTGCCTTTGAAATTCTGGAAATGCCGGTTCGGTTTACAATTAAGAAAGAATGGATGGGTTTTCCGCTTGGCTGGCTGCTGAGAGCACTGGGGGCCATTGCCATCGACAGATCTGTAAGGGCCGGCGAAAAGAAAGGATCCAGTGTGGAGGCCATGGCTGCACTCTTTAATTCAAAAGAAAAACTGGCCATCCTGATTACTCCGGAGGGAAGCAGGTCTCTTCGGACGGAGTGGAAAACCGGGTTCTACCATGTAGCCCGCCTGGCCGGAGTTCCGCTTGTACTGGGTTACCTTGACTATGAAAAAAAGGAAGCCGGAATTGGCAAAATAATTTTCCCCGGAGACAACTTTGAATCTGATATGGCTCTGATAATGGAATTTTATTCCGGTATCCGGGCAAAATTTCCCGAACAGTTTTCAACCGATCTCCGGTATACTAAATAAAATCTTACCCCGATTCAGAATTCAAAATTTGAAAAAAATGGGCAATGCCGGAACAATGCTGTTGAATTTCCGGCATAGTTCGCTTAATCCTTACAAAGGGTATCAAGATCTGAATTGCATAATTTCTAAGAGAAAAAAGTTTCGGACTTTTGGGATGAGCCTTAACAAGGTAACAAACCCTATGGACATGAAAAATAAGTCAATTCTGATTACCATCGGTATCCTTCTGGTTTTCAGCGCAAAAGCTCAGATGGGTGTAGAAGACAAGAGGCATGCATTCAACAATAAGCGATTTTATGCCAGAACGGCAAGAATGCATGACCATGCCATTCTTGTTCAGGCAGGTCAGCTTCCGATGTCCATACGAGGAACTTATGAACACCGGATAAACCAACGATACATGGCTGGTGTCAATCTGGGTGTCCGGGTAGCAGGCCAGGAAGCCGGAACAATAAAATCAGAGGTTTATGGGAAGTTGTTTGTAAACAACCGCGCCCCGCAGGGCCTTTATCTTTACGGTGAAACAGGAGCAGCGTACATTAACAACCACACTTTTAAATACCGCGTTGATTTCAATCAGGGCGAAACCGGTCAATTTACCAATCCTCAGGCCAAACTGGTTTACGAACATGCTGAAAGCTTTTTGAGCCTTTGCGGAGGACTGGGATTTGGCTTCCAGAATGCTTTTGGTACTGGAAGGCGCACCATGATTGATTTTGGCATGGGCTACCGTTATTATAGCATTCCAGAGAGAATCAGGAATCAATCCTTTGAGGAAAACGGACTGGCTTACCGGAATTTCAGCGCAAACAACACCATCATGAGCAGCATGTTTCCCTTCAATTTCCGATTCGGACTGGGTTACATGTTTTAGGCAACGAACAATCTGGCAATGGAAGATTTCAGGGTCTGCAGGTTTGCAGGCCTTATTTTTTTTACGAGGCAAAGTGTTTGAAAACGGTCTTCCGAAAAATCCGGTTCACCGGGTGAAAGAGAATTGGCGCGTACCCATTCAGAAGCATGAATATAGCGGTCTCCTCCAAGAGAAATCGCCACATGATGAATACGCTTTTCTGGCCTTTTGAAAAAAAGGAGTTCACCGGCTTCGGGCTGTCTGCCGGCTTTGGGTAGAGCGAGTTCTTCGCCGGTTTCAGCCTGTTGCCAGGCATCCCGTGGAAAAGAGTATCCGGCAATATTAAACACCAATTGAACCAGACCGCTGCAATCCAGGCCAAAAGGTGATTTACCTCCCCATACATAAGGAACATTCAGAAATTGTTTCGCTGTACCGGAAATTTTCTGACCAAAAGAGAATGCATCTGGTTCCGGCAGAGGATGTTCGGCACAATTTTTATCGGATTCCTCCCAGTGAAAAGCCGGGAAGGACGCAAACAGACTGTTCAATGCCATGTTTCCTGAAGGATAAAATCCCTGGAAATTTTCTGGTTTTTCAGAATTTACACTCTTCAGATGAGCGGTGCGCACATATCCGCGGTACCGATGTTCGGTCTCAATCAGTGACCATTCACCTGCCTTTTCAAGAACCCGAACAGGCTCTCCGGAAAGCAGCTGAGAAAGCTGTTCGCTTTGATGATCCGGACCTGCTTTCATGGGAGCAAATGCGGTGAAACAGACGGATGTTTCCATGGTGTGAAACAAGGGAAATTCTTCGGAAAATTAAAGCTGTGCTGCTGGCTGTTTTCAGGCAGATTTCAAAAAAAAGGCTGGTCATCAAACCAGTAGGCAAATTCAATTCAAATTAGCTTGAAGCAACTATGTGCAAAAAATTAAGCATCTGAAGGATAAGAAAATTACAATTCAAATATGCCGTACTCAATAGTACCATGGGGGGCACAATTTTTCATGTTATCCGAAATATTTCCGGCCTTTCCTGAGGGAGTAAAATGATTAATTTACAATACTTTATATTAAATTAAGAGATTCTTTTGCAAAGGAATCTGAATTTAACATGCACATAATGTCAGACATGTAGGCTTTCTTTTAAATTTGTCGCTTCAAAGTCTCCACAATCGTTATGATAAAACTTTACACAAATTACAGGAAGTCCACTCAGGGATTTTCAGGGACAACTATGGACCGGCGAAGTAAATTCGTCATTACAGGGCTGCTGATAATGGTGGTCATGTTTTTTGCAAAGCCACTGGCTAAAGCGCAGCTGGTAACGGAAGATTTCAGCTACACCGCTTCTACCACTATGGTAAGCAATGGGTATACTGCATTAGGTGTGGCATCACCTGTTCAAACTATTGCTGCCTCCGGCACGGGCTTAAGCTATGCCGGATCACCAAGATCAAATGTTGGACTGGCGCTCCCAATGGCAAGTTCCGGGGAAGATGTTTATAAGGCATTTACATCCCAAACATCAGGCGCTGTTTATGCTTCTGCACTGATCAATTTATCGGCAGTTCAGGCCACAGGCGACTATTTTTTCATGCTCATGACCGGTACCGGATTTACGGTGAGGCTGTTTGCAAGAACTAATGGCGCAGGTTTCTCATTGGGAATTGGAAAATCAACAGCTGCTGCAGTCTATGATGCTAATTTGCTTGCATTAAACACTACGCACCTTGTTGTAATCAAATACCAGTTTAATGCGGCGGCAAGTGATGATGCTGTTAGTCTGTTTATCAATCCGACCTTAGGAGCCGCGGAACCTGCAGCAAATGTATCTTCAGTTGGCGCTCCTACCGCTGATGCTGCCAGCATCAATGGCTATGGTTTCCGCCAGGGTTCTGCAGCCAACGCACCTACTCTTGTTATTGATGGTGTAATGGTAGGTACAACCTGGGCGCAGGTCACCCCATCTTCTGGTGCGACTCCTTCCCTTACAAGTACTCCGGCTACTTTATCCGGATTCAATTATACCGCTGGTTCCGGCCCCTCTTCCGGACAGTCCTTCAGCCTTAGTGGTTCCAATCTCACCGGAGCTCCCGGAAACATTACCATTACCGGTTCCACCAATTATGAGGTCTCTACCGACAATGTCACTTACGCTGCTTCGCGCACCGTGGCTTATTCTTCTGCCACACTTGCTGCTACCAATGTTTTCATTCGACTGAAAGCCGGCCTCAGTGCAGGTACCTACAACAGCGAAACCATTTCTATTACGGGCGGGGGCGCAACTTCTTCCGTAACGGCATCAGGTTCGGTTACAGCTGCCACACCGGCTCTGACCCCAACTCCGGCCACGCTTACTGGCTTCAGTTACATCGTTGGTGCTGGTCCTTCGACTTCTCAGTCTTTTTCACTCAGTGGTATCAACCTTACCGGTGCACCCGGAAACATTACCATTACCGGCTCAACGAATTTTGAAGTATCTACCGATAATACCACATTCGCTGCATCCAGGACTGTAGCCTATACTTCCGGAACGCTGGCTGCAACTACGCTCTATGTTCGTCTGAAAGCAGGGGCCGCAGCCGGTTCCTACAGTGGTCAGACCATTTCTATTTCGGGTGGTGGTGCCAGTACATCCATCACCGCCTCTGGTTCTGTAGCCGCACCTTTCACTGCGGGTAACATCGTAGTACTTAGGTCCGGAACCGGTGTAGCTGCACTTGGAAATACCGGCACTCCGGTTTTTGCCGACGAATATACCACAGCAGGTGTTCTTACCACTACACTACCCTTCCCCACCACTACATCAGGCAGCACCAACAGGGCCACCATTGTAGGAAACTCAACAGCCGAAGGAGGATTAAACCTTTCATCAAACGGGCAATACCTGATCATCAGCGGATACGATGCCGCAGAAGGTCAGGCATCACCCAATGCCAATACCAATAACAGGGTAATTTCACGGATGGACAGAAACGGAACGGTAAGTTCAAGCTTATTTGCCGGCACCATCCATCCATCCAACTTCAGGTCGGCTTCTTCTGATGATGGCAGCCGTTACTGGACTGCAGGAAATAACGGGGGGATTCAGTTTATGGCACATCAGGGAAGTACAACACCTGGTACCCCCACTGCCATTTCCTCAACGCCTTCTGCTAACCAGCGCTTTGTAGCCGTATTCAACAACCAGGTTTACCACACCAGCCAGACAGCACTGGCCCGCACCAATGTGGCGCTTCCAACGGGTTCCACATCTTCCACCACCATTGCTACCCTCACCGATGGCTATGGCTTTTATTTTGTAAACCGCGGCGGCATCAACTGGAATCTTTATGTAGCCAATGGCACAGGAAACAATGTTCTGAAATTTTCTTCCGCTGATGACGGTGTGACATGGACAGCCAGAGGAAACATTTCAGTGGGGGCTGCAGTCTACGGACTGGTGGCTCAGGAAAATGCCGGCAGCGTTGATGTTTATGTTTCTTCACCTGCGGCACTTTTCAAGTGCACGGATGCTGCTGCTTTCAATGCCAGCATGAGCGGAACATTTGCTTCAATCGCAACAGCTCCTGCCAATACTGCCTTCCGCGGACTGGCCTTCTCTCCTAATGCTTCCGGCCTTTTAACCAGCACCGGAACCCTGATCAACTTTGGTTACAGCGGAGCCGGACCTTCTGCAAGTCAGAGCTTCAACATCAGCGGCAGCGGGCTAAGCACCAATATTGTGGTGACAGCTCCAACCAATTATGAAGTTTCCAAAGATGATATTACCTTCTCTTCTTCCGTTTCCTATGCACCTTCAGGTGGAACAGTATCCTCTTCACCGGTTTATGTACGCCTGAAAGCAGGTCTCGGCACCGGAACATACAATGAATCGGTTACGGTAAGTTCAACCGGAGCTTCCAGCAAAACAGTGAATGTATTCGGCGGTGTTCAGCCTACCGTTACGATTAGTGTTTCTGCAGCTTCAGGTTCTGAAACTGCAGGAACTGCCATCACCGTTACCGCAACCTGCTCACCTGCCGTAAGTGGTGACCAGACCCTGGATCTGGCCGTTACCGGTACAGGTATCACTACCGGTGATTATACCCTGACCGACGGAGACGGCACCCTGGCCGGAATTCAGATAAAAATTCTGAGCGGTGCAACAAGCGGAACATCCACCTTCACTATCCAGAACGATGGTCTGAACGAAGGTTCTGAAACTGCTACCATTACCGCTTCCAATGCCACTTCAGGCATGATCCTGATTGCTCCTTTCAGCCAGAATGTGAGTATAACGGATGACGATGCAGAGCTGGTTCTTCCGGGAATCGGAACTCCCTCTACGACCATAGACTTCAACGACCTGGTTGCCACCGGTACCAGCAGCGAAATTTCCCAGGGAGGATATCTGCTTGAAACCAATGGAACAGGTTCTAGTGCGAACTCCAGCTATAATACCGGAACAGGTTCCTCTTCAGCAGGTGACAGTTACAGCTTTGGTATTGCAGGTACCAATCCGGTAACAGACCGCGCCTTCGGCTCCCTCGTTACCGGCAGTCTTTCTGATGTAAAGCAGGGCTTCAAAATTAAGAACACTACGGGCACTGCTGTTAACGCTGTAATCGTAGATTACTGGGGTGAGCAGTGGAGAAGAGGCCAGACCGGAAGCACCGGTGCTCAGTTCCGCGATAAACTCCTGTTCCAGTACAGCACCAATGCCACAGACCTTTCTACAGGAACCTGGGCTTCTTCAAGCCGTCTGAATTTCAATTCTCCGGACTTCGCCAACTCTGCACTTGACCAGCCCCGCGATGGAAATCTTTCTTTCTACCGCACACATGTGGTGGATACATTCTTCCTTGCCAGCAGCGTAGCCAATAACGCTAATCTATGGGTAAGGTGGCAGCACTCCACCACCGGAACCTCCGGTTCACGCGATGGACTTGCCATTGATGATGTGAACTTTACAGCCATCAACTATACACCGAAGATTTTCTACTCTGCTCCAAGTGGCGACCTTAATGACCTTGCCACCTGGTGGACAGAACCTGACAGTTCCGGAATCAACCCGACCAGCTTCAGTGGTTCCAATCAGACTTTCATCATTCAGGGCCGTTCTGCCGCTACCATTTCTGCCAACTGGGTGGTAAGTGGTTCAAATTCCGTTGTCAGACTCCGCAGTGGTGTGAACTTTACAGTTCCGGCCGCTTTCTCCTTCACCGGAGTGGTTGACAGTGTGGCAAACGGGGCTACACTTACCCTCCTGAATGCCACTGTGCCAACCCTGAACGGAATTGAGGCTAACAGTACCGTGATTTACGGATCTGCATCTGCACAAAATGTAGCCATCCCAACATCTACCAACAACCAGTATGGAAACCTGACCTTCAGCGGAGCCGGTACGAAAACCATACAGGGCGGTTTCCGGGTAGAAGGCAATCTGGTGATGGATAATACCGACATGAGTTCAGGCACCACATTCAGTGTGGTATTCTTTGGAAAAAATATCACCGCAACCGGCACAGTTACTTTCAGCAGCAATTTCGGAACCTATGTAAATCTTCAGGCAGTTGGAAGCCTCAATCAGGTAATTAACGGCGGTGGAAATACCATCATTGCCGGCAGGCTGATTATGAATGTAAACAACTCAGGAGGAACGCTGATTACCTCACCTGGCAGTACCCTGAAGACAGGTTCACTGAGTCTTGCTGCAGGAACCGGTCTGACGCTGGGTGATGACCTCAAGCTGAACTCCAACAGCGGCGGTGCAACTTTCGCTGACAATGGCAATACCATCACCATCGGAGGAGACTTCGAGTGCGCCGGCGCTTCTACCGATTACAACTTTACAGGTACTGTTGTGCTGAACAGTGCCACTGGCGCCAACATCCGTCAGGATGGTTCAGGAGGTTCCGGGTCTTCTGCCAAAGCTGAACTCAACAACCTGAGCATCGAAACCAGTGGTACTGCCGCAGTAACCGTGCAGCCAGCAAGCTTTGCAGCCATACTGACGATAAAAGGCAACCTGAGCTTAGGAGGAACTTCCACCGGTAAGCTGAATCTGGGCCAGAATGTCATCAAAATTGGAGGAGATTACACCAATACACGTGATGCTGACCTGATTGCACCCGGCACTTCAACCATTGAATTCAATGGCAGCGGAGTTCAGACCTTCAACTCCGCATACACTGGGGGTGGCGAAGCATTCGGAAGCTTGTCGCTGGCCAATAGTGGCGGCCTCAGCATGGCATCCGGTGATATCAGAATCAACGGAACACTTTCCTGCGTTGTTGGTGTTTTGAACACCGGAAGCGGTAAGATTATCATGAGTAATGCTTCGACCATCACAGAAACTTCAACTGCTTTTGTTCTTGGTCAGGTAGAAACTTCGCGTACCCTCACCAATGCTCTGAACAATTTCGGAGGTTTGGGAATTGAGGTTACAGCTCTCGGTAACCAGCCAGGCCTCACAGGTCTTCTGCGTACTACCGGCCAGAATGTGGTAACAGGTTGTGGCGGCATAAGTCTCAAGCGTATTTATGCACTTACTCCTACCAATAATGCCGGATTAAATGCCACAGTAGTTTTCAATTACAATCCTACTGTTGCAGAAATCAACTCCCTCAATCTGACCTATGTAAATCTGCTTACAGGCGGAGGCCCATGGGTAAGTGCCAGCAATCTGGCTGTACATGATATTCCTAACAGCAAAATCACAGCAACCGGCCTTGGCTCCATCGGCACCTTTATAGCTGCATATCCTGAGCCTACGCTCTCCAGTCTTGACCTCGGACCGAGATTCTGCTCTGGAAACACAGCCAATATTACACTGAATGGCCTGCTTGCCAATTCCACTTTCACAGTTTTCTATTCTGTTGATGGTGTGGCTCAGCCTTCAGTTGCCGGTGTTACCTCCAATGCCTCGGGTGTGGCAACCTTCTCTACGGCTCCGCTAACTGCAGCCAGCAACGGAAAAGAAGTTCTCATAACTGCACTTCGACTTGCGCCGGTAAATTGCCTTGCGAATTTCACCAGCAACAATTTCGATACACTTGAAATCGATCCGCTTCCTACGGTAAGCATTTCGGCCAACGATTTCGTATGTCAGGGACAAAATGCACCGGTTGAATTTTTCTTCACCGGCTCTGCCAATTGGACAATGAACTACAAGATTGATGGTGTGGCGCAGCCCGCACTAATCAATCAGGCAGTTTCTCCATTCCAAACAGCATACAATGCAGCTACCGTTGCCAGAACCTATTCGGTAACGAGTCTCAGCGATGCATACTGTACAGCAGATGCTGCTGGTCTTGATACCTTCACCATCGAAGTTCCGAATCCATGCTCTATTACATGGAACGGCTCGGTAGACAGTGACTGGAACAATGCCAACAACTGGACTCCAAACAACGCGGCACCATCAAATAAAACATCCGTAGTAATTCCGGGTAATACTCCTAATATCCCGCTTGTTAATTCCGCTTCTCCTGCTCCGATTTGTGCCAGCCTTTCACTCAGTGGTGGCGGTTCTGCCAGCGTAGGAAGCGGCTTTCAGCTCAATGTTCGGGGCGATATTATTGGCGGAATTAATTCTTCCCCGGTAGGCGGAAGCGGAAAACTGGTCCTCAGCGGAACCGGTCAGCAGAACATTACAGGTAATGTTCGACTCACCAATGTTGAATTTGCCAATACATCCGGTGCAGGCGTGGTTATTCCTTCCGGTTCTACGCTGAACATTGAACCAGACGGAGAGGCAAGTTTTATTGCCAACAGCAAACTCACCGTCACAGGAGATATGATTCTACGTTCCTCAGCATCCGGAACTGCCAAAATCGGTGTTATTCCCACTACAGCTTCCATAACTGGTCAGCTGACCATGGAACGCTGGCTGCCATATACTTCCTCAAATGGTGGCGGATGGTACCTCATGGGATCCCCATTCAGCGGTAGTGATTTCACCGGTCTGGCTGATGATTTTAAAGTGAGTGGTCTGGCTACAGGTTTTGGATCTCAGGGCGGATCTATACTTCCTGTCAATCAGCCTGAGCGTAACACCGTGTTCAAATACAGTGAAATTCTGAACAATACACGCTTGGATACTGTACAGAAAGACGGCTGGCTGGCTCCGGCTGCTGAAAATATGGCTCCCGGCCTTGGCTATCGTGTTTTTGTGGATTATTACTCCAACTCAACCCATAAGTTCGATACAAAAGGTTTATTGGTTCGTAATGATTTCACCTTCCCTGCTCTGACCAGAAGCCCTAACTCTATCTGTTCGCCTGCCACATATGCTTGCGACCTCAATCTGAATGGATGGAACCTGCTTTCCAATCCTTACCCATGTGCGATCGACTGGGATGCAGCAGCAGGCTGGACAAAGCCATCAGCAATGAATAATGCCTTTTACACCTGGAATTCAGCAGCTGCCGGGTATCGTGCCTACATTGGTGCCGGTGGTGTAGATCTGGGTGTTACTGTGAATACAGGAGCAAATGCCAACATCATTCCTAGTTCCCAGGCTTTCTTCGTAAGGCTTACTTCCGGAAATACTGCCAATCTGATTGTAAAAGAAGCTGCCAAGGTTACCAATACCTCCGGAACTTATTTCCGTACTGCTTCTTCGGAATCCTCTTCGATCAGAATGCGACTGAAGAAAAACGACCAGAGTGCTTATCATTTTGATGCTATGGTGAAGTTTGAAGAAGGCAGCTCTGATAACTTCGACCAGAATCGTGATTTAGATCTGCTTTCCGGACCATCCTATGAATTTGGTTTCCCGAGTTCAACAGGAAACATGCTCCTCAATTCTCAGGCAGCACTAATGGAAGAAACCAGAATTATCCCAATGGCAATGAACCTGAAGGGTAATCGCGGGAACTTCTCTTTTGAAGTTCTGGCCCAGCAGATTCCGGCAGGCGCTGTTGCTTTCATCCGCGACCAGTACCTGAACACCATCACCGAAATCAGTCAGGGAAGCGTAATCAGTTTTGAAGCCATGGATGATGCTGCTTCAATGGCAGACCGATTTGAACTGATTATCAATCCGGCCATTTACACCGGAGTCAGCGGATTGAATGGAGCTCAGATGGTCAGCATCTATCCGAATCCTACTGAAAGTGCAAAAGGTGCCCGTATTTCCCTGAAAGGATTCAAGACTGGTTCTGCCAGAATCCTTGTATCCGATGTGATGGGAAGAATGGTTCGTGAAACGGGCATCAGCCTCACCAATGCAAATCAGGAGGAATCAATGGAAATCAACGGACTTGCTCCGGGTGTCTACACCGTCAATGTGCAGGCAGAGGGCAAGACACTGGTACGCAAACTTGTAATCCGTTAATATTCTTTGCTGAAAAAAAAGCCACCCGGACCGGGTGGCTTTTTTTTTGCCGCATTTTCGTCAGTTTCATACCGGAGCGGGCATCCTTATGACCAAAGCGGACAATCTTTTTTGTAATAACTTTGGGCGGATATAGACGCATGAATTTCTCAAATAACAAACTCTGCCGCCTTCTTGGAATACGCTATCCCATCATTCAGGGTGGAATGATCTGGTGTTCCGGATGGCGACTGGCTTCGGCCGTTTCCAATCAGGGCGGACTGGGCATCATCGGTGCAGGTTCAATGTATCCGGATGTTTTCCGGGAACACATCCGCAAATGCAAGGCAGCTACCGCAAATCCATTCGGGGTAAACCTGCCCTTGCTCTACGCCGACATAGACCAGCTTTTGGAAATCATTCGGGAGGAAGAAATCAGAATTGTAATAACCTCAGCCGGAAACCCGAAAATCTGGACTCCAAGACTAAAGGAGCTTGGCTGCACAGTATTGCATGTGGTTGCTTCTCAGAAATTCGCGCTTAAGGCAGCCGAGGCCGGCGTAGATGGCCTGATTGCCGAAGGCTTTGAGGCGGGAGGCCATAATGGCCGGGAAGAAATCACCACTTTCAATCTCATTCCCGCCGTGCGCAGCATTACCAATCTTCCTCTGGCCGCTGCCGGCGGTGTTTATTCGGGGGCATCCATTCTGGGAGCCATGGCACTCGGAGCCGACGGAGTTCAGATCGGAAGTCTTTTTGCCCTGAGCGAAGAATCTTCTGCACACCCGGATTTCAAAAAACTGGCCGTGAATTCGGCGGAAGGCGACACCAAACTATTGCTGAAAGCACTGCACCCTGTACGCCTGCTGAATTCACCCTTTTCTCAGGCTGTACAAAAAGCGGAAGAGCGGGGCGCAAGCAAAGAAGAACTTCAGCAGCTGCTCGGAAGAGCCCGTGCAAAAAAAGGTATGTTTGAAGGAGATCTGGAGGAAGGAGAACTGGAAATCGGGCAGAATGCAGCCTACATAAGGCAAATCAGGCCTGTGAAATCAATTTTCGAAACACTGCTCAATGAGCTTGATGCAGCGCATCAGCACTTTCAATTACGGATACAGTAAATTTCACCGGAGGTTTTGAATTTTGCAGGGAAAATTTTTAATTTGCACCCCGAAATAATAAATACGAGAGAGAATGTACCTCACAGCAGAAGTAAAAAAGCAGATTTTCAAGGACAAGGGATTCAATAAATCAGAAGCAGATACCGGTTCCCCAGAGTCTCAGATTGCGTTGTTTACACACAGAATCAACCATCTGACTGAGCATCTAAAGGTTAACAAGAAAGATCACGATACCAAACTCAGCCTTCTTAAGCTTGTTGGAAAGCGTCGCCGCTTCCTCAACTACCTGATGAAGTCAGACCTGAACCGCTATCGCAGCATCATCGCTGAGCTTAACCTCCGGAAATAATTCCGTCTTCGGCATCAGTTCTTCAGGGGAAGCCATTTTACATGATTCCCCTCTTTGCATTTATCAAAATCCTTTAATCCTCTAAAATTATGAAACCAACTCCCATTATTCAGACCATCCCACTCCGGGACGGCAGGGAAATTACCATAGAAACAGGCGTTCTGGCTAAACAGGCCAGCGGTTCAGTTGTACTGCGCATGGGAAATACCATGCTACTGGCTACTGTTGTAGCCAATAAAACACACAAGGAAGGCGTTGATTTTCTTCCTCTTTCTGTAGATTATCAGGAGAAGTTTGCTTCTGCCGGTAAGATTCCGGGAGGATTTCTGCGCCGGGAAGGCCGCCTTTCAGATTATGAAATTCTGGTTTCCCGTCTTGTGGACCGTGCGCTTCGTCCGATTTTTCCGGACGATTTCCATGCCGAGATCCAGGTAAACATCCAGATGATATCGGCCGACCATGAGGCCATGCCAGACGCTCTGGCTGGTCTGGCTGCCTCTGCTGCCATCATGGTTTCGGATGTGCCATTCAACGGTCCGATTTCAGAAGTCCGCGTTGCCATGATAGATGGCAAATTCCATATTAATCCGGGTTCGTCGCTGATTGAAAAGGCAGATCTGGAACTCATCGTAGCCGGAACTGCCAAAGACATTCTGATGGTGGAAGGTGAAATGAATGAGGTTACCGAAGAGCAGATGCTTGAAGCCATCATCTTCGCTCATGAAGAAATCAAGGTGCAATGTGCTGCACAGCTGGAACTCATGAAAAAGGCAGGCAAAGAGGCCAAATTTGATTACTGCCATGAAACACACGACGAGGAACTAAAAACCCGTCTTACAGAGGCACTCTACCAGAAAGTGTATGAGGTAGCCAAGGCCGGGCTGGCCAATAAAAACGAACGCAAGCAGCGTTTCAGTGCCATTGTGGAGGAATATGTGTCTACACTGGATCCGGAATATGCTGCTGCCAAAGCCAGCCTTATCAAGACCTATTACCATGACATAGAAAAGGATGCCATGCGCAATGCCGTAATGGATGAGCGCGTGCGTCTGGACGGCCGCAAGCTGGATGAAATAAGACCCATCTGGACTGAAGTGGACTACCTGCCATCTGCCCATGGTTCTGCTATTTTCAGCCGCGGAGAGACACAGTCTCTTACCACCGTGACACTTGGCACCAAGCTCGATGAGCAGATCATCGATTCTGCCATGCGTTCCGGCTACAATAAATTTATGCTGCATTACAACTTCCCCGGATTTTCTACCGGAGAAGTTAAACCTAACCGCGGTCCCGGCCGGCGGGAAGTAGGCCATGGAAACCTCGCTTACCGCGCCCTTAAAAAAGTACTCCCCAGCCAGGATGAAAACCCATACACCATCCGGGTGGTTTCGGATATTCTGGAATCAAATGGATCTTCTTCCATGGCCACTGTGTGCGCAGGAAGCATGGCATTGATGGATTCAGGTCTGCAGACTTCTGCTGCCGTTGCCGGAATTGCGATGGGACTGATTACAGATACCAAAACAGGCCGCTATGCTGTTCTCTCCGATATTCTCGGTGATGAGGATCATCTGGGCGACATGGATTTCAAGGTAGCAGGTACTGTAAAAGGAATCACCGCCACCCAGATGGACCTGAAAGTGGATGGCCTGAAATATGAAATAGTAAAAGAAGCGCTGGAACAGGCCCGCCGCGGCCGTCTGCATATTCTGGGTGAGATGGCCAAAACAATCGATGCTCCTAAGCCGGACCTCAAGCCTTCTGCTCCAAGAGTTGTAGCGCTTAAAATTGAGCGAGAAATGATTGGTGCTGTAATCGGGCCGGGTGGCAAGGTCGTTCAGGAAATTCAGCGCCAGACAGGTGCTACCATCAATATTGAAGAAACAGCAGAAGGCGGACTGGTTTCCATCTTCGCTGTTAACAAGGATGTCCTGGATGCAGCCGTGAAGTGGGTAAGCGGAATTGTTGCTGTTCCGACGGTGAATGAAGTGTACACAGGAAAGGTAAAATCCATCCAGCCTTTTGGTGCTTTTGTAGAATTCATGCCGGGCAAGGAAGGGCTTCTGCATATTTCCGAAATCAAGTGGGAGCGCCTGCCTGATATGGAAGGTGTACTAGAAATAGGAGAAGAAATTCAGGTAAAGCTGATTGAAGTAGACAAGAAAAGCGGTAAATACCGGCTTTCCAGAAAGGTACTGCTTCCAAGAGAACCAAAGCCAGCCAAAACCGAACAGGTCTAAGTAATATTTAAGCTGATAAAAAGCCTCCGAAGACCGGGGGCTTTTTATTGAGGCAGAAGAACAGATACAATTTCGACCTCACGGCAGTCCAAATCTGAAGAACAGAAATTGTAACAATTAAAAAAATCAATGAATTAGCATTTTTTTCTGCAGCTCAACCGATTTCGAACGAATCAAGTGCCCACAGTATTTTACTTTTTTTTAAAAAAAAGACGATTTCTTTTCCTCATCTCTTTGAAGTAATGTTTTGCATGCATATCTTCGCAATCTGAAAAACCTAGTTCTCATGAAAAAAGCATTTTTATCCGTATTCTTCCTTCTGGGTATTGCCCTGGTAGGTCTGAGCGATGATCCTCCTCCGTTCAACCCTGGTGATCCTTCACCAATTCCGGTTGATGGTGGTGCTTCCATCCTCCTTGCTGCCGGTGCTGCCTATGGAGTGAAGAAGTTCCGCGATGCCCGCAAGGCAAAGACGGAAGGCGAATCAACCGAGGAAGCCTAAAAATCTTACCCCCCGCCCAAGCGGGGGTTTTTTTTGACCCAGGCTCTGCTAAACGGAGCCTTTTTTATTATTTGAAGTTCTTCCTGTGCTGATGATACTGGTACCTAACCAGGCAATTCCTGCAACTGTAAGGGAGGATGCCGGCATCAGGACCGCCGCCCAGAGCGGAGAAATCATCCCACCGGCAGCTACGATAAACCCAATGAGATTGTAAAGCAGGGAAACAGCAAAACAAATTTTGACCACAAGGATGCTTCTGCCGGCCTCTTTCAGAATCTTCGGAATGGCAGGAAGCTCATTCTCTGGCAGAATGGCATCGCTGTCAGGACCAAACTGATGATGACCCGTTGCAAGTGCAATTCCGCAATCGGCAGAACGAAGTGCACCAGCATCATTAAGCCCATCTCCAATCATGCATGTAAGCAGACCACTGTCCTTCAGGCCCTCAAGCACTTTTAGTTTATCTTCCGGACTCTGTTCAAAAAGGCAGATACCACCGGACGGCTCAAATAACTCCTTCCAACTTTCAGATGGTTTCTCACTGTCACCGCTGATCATGGCCAGCCGGTAGCGGTTTTTCAGCTGCGAAATGAGGCTATCTGTAAATGGTTTTTTCCGGCTGCGGAATATAAAGGAACCATAAACCTCACCTGCTATACTAAGCACAACTTCAGGTCCTCCCGTTCCATTGCTTTCTGTTCCCAACCAGACAGCAGAACCCAGTTTTATTTTCTCCCTTCCGAAAACAGCAGAAATTCCCTTTCCCGTTAATTCCGTGTAATTTTCAGCTGTCTCGGCATTCCCGCCTGAAAGAAAGGATGAAATGCTTCTGGAGAGCGGATGTGTTGAGCAGGATGCAAGTGCTGCAACCTTACTTTTTTGTTGCGGACTGAGTTCTTTGCCGAAATATACCACTTCCTCCGAAACACCATCACCCAAAGTCCCTGTTTTATCGAATACAAGTACCTGAAGCTTTCCAAGAATTTCCACCACACTGTGGTTTTTAATAAAAAAACCCCTTTTTCCCCAGATTCGCATGGTATTGCCCATGGCAATGGGATAAGCAAGGGCAAGTGTACAGGGGCAGGCTACAATCAGTACCGATACAAAGGTGCGTAGACTGAGTGAGGTGCTATACTGAAACCAGTAAAGCCCGGTAAAAAACGCCAGCAACAGCACGCCCGGTGTAAAATAAACAGCTACCTTTTTACCAAAGGATTCCAGTCCGGGCTTCTTTTCTTTTTCAAAAAGGGGGTTGTTCCATAGCTGAACCAGCCTGCTTTGCTTAAGGGATGTGCCGGCCTTCATGAGAATTCCGGAAGAAATATTGCGACTGCCGGCACGAATGGAATCGCCTTTACAAAAATGAACGGCATCAGATTCACCTGTGATAAAGGAATTGTCAAAGGATGCCGCATCACTCAGGAGAATACCATCACAGGGCACAATTTCCTGATGCCGTATCCGCAGAACATCACCCGGCATAATTTCAGGTGAAAGAACAGGGCTTTCCACGCCATCCTGGATCCGCTGCACAGCAAGTGGCAACCATGATTTATAATCTCTTTCAAAAGAAAGCTGTCTGAAGGTCTGGCCCTGTATCCATTTCCCTGCAAGAAGCAGAAAAATAAGGCCGGTGAGGGAGTCGAAGTAGCCGGGACCATTTCCGCTCAGGATTTCATACACACTTAGTGAAAAGGTTGCAAGCATGCCGATGGCAATGGGAACATCCAGGTTAAGTTCGCGGTTTCGCAATGAAAGCCACAATGCATTCCACCACGGCTGCCCGGAATAAACTGCAGCAGGAATAGCCAGCGACAAATTCAGCCATGAGAAAATATGGCGGTAAGAAGTATCTTCAAGCCCCAGATACTCCGGAAAACTGAAAAGCATGATGTTGCCGCTGCAAAAGGCAGCCAGCGCAAGCCGTCTGAGTAAAAGGTCAGGCTGCCTTTTACCCTCTTTCCCATCCCAGCTCAGCCTGGAAGAAAAATCAGGTAAATAGCCAAGTCTGCCCAGCAAATGGAATACATCTGAGGCCTTCATAAGAGAAGAGTTCCAGGCAATTCTGATTTCCCTGCTCAGGAATAAAACCTCTGAATACAAAATGCCCGGATTCCTGAGATGTAAATTTTCCAGCACCTGAATACAGGCAGCACAATGGACAGCCGGCAGCCTGAAACGGTACAAAACAGCATCCCCCATACGGCCTTCTTCAAATTGATTGAGCGCTCCGGGCAGATCTGTCCAGCTCAGATCTTCATTCCGCACGGTATCCGGAATAATACAAGCACTTTCTTCCTGCATTACTGAGGCAGAGAGGCAGCCCTGACAGCAGAAAAAATTTTCCTCCCTGCGGATGCTTTCCAAGGCAGGCAGGCCGCAATGATGACAAAATATTGCTGCTATTCGTTTTTTTTTCTCTTCCGTAACTGACACGGAACAATAATTCTGAGTTCTTTCAGTTTTAAGCATGACCGCTGTTCAAAAGGAAGCTGACAATGCTCAGTTTTTTTTGTTCAACCGGATTTTCTGAATTCATCGATATTTATCTATTTGCAGCATGAAGAATTTCCTGCTCACTACTTGTTTCACCCTCCTTTTCTGTTCTTTTTCTAAAGCACAGACTCAGTCAGGTGGTCTTACCTGGTACACCGATCTGGAAAAGGCCATGGAAATATCCACTACTACGAAAAAACCTGTTTTCGGTTTTTTCACCGGTTCTGACTGGTGCGGCTGGTGCCACAAGCTGCAGCGTGATGTGTTTGCCAAAGCCGCATTTATCGAATGGGCAAAAAAAAATGTGGTTTTGCTGGAACTGGATTTTCCGAGATACAAACAGCTTCCTGAAGTACTGGTTCAACAAAACAAGAATCTGGCCACCCAGTTCAGGGTACAGGGATACCCTACTGTATGGTACTTCAATGGTTCGAAAGACAAATCCGGTAAATTAAACCTCACGCCACTGGGTTCTCATGGGTACCCATCAGGGGCAGAGAAGGGAAAAGAAGAAGTCCGTTTTCTGGCAGATGCCGATGCCATTCTTTCGGGAAAACAGAAATAATAAGCTGATTTGCCTGCTCCTTGCAGGCATTTTTTTTGCCTGCCTGCCTCATGGTATAAAGGCAATAACGCAGCAAACTAAAGAGAATGTTCAATTACGCTTGCCCGCTGATTCTCTTATTAATCTTGGAGAATTCAGCATCCTCGTTCCGTCCACCATATCCGATTCCGGTACCCTTGCACTAATTCTATTTTTTGATCCTCAGGGAAAGGGAGATGTCCCCCTTTCCTTGTATGGCAGACTGGCCAAAGAGAGGAGCATTGTGATTGCCGGCTCAAACCGATGCAAAAATGACCTTGAAGGTGATTCCGGAGTTGTACTTGGGCTTGATTTTTGTTCCCGCGTGATAACATACTTTCCTCGTCATAAAATCAGAGTATATCTGGCCGGATTTTCTGGTGGCGCCGTCCTTGCATCCTACTTAAGCAAGATGATTCCCGGAATTGGTGGCCTGCTGTATGCAGCAGCACCGAAAATTGAACCACCTTCCTGCCCGGCTATTGGTATAACGGGCATGGCCGACCCGAATTTCTACGAAATGGAAGCTTTGCAGGAACGGATTCCACAAACGGTCCCTCATTGTCTCCGGTACTGGAACGGAAAACATGCATGGCCCCCGGCCGAGTGCATGGCATTTGCCTTTGACTGGATAAGAGTTTCGGAACTGAGCGGGAGTACAGCGTTGGAAATGGTTAAAAAAATAAGGCGGAAATGCTCCACAAAAATGACAGCTGCCCAAAAAGAAGAGATACTGAATACGCGATGCTTTTTATCCTCAAGCCTGAAATTGGCGGGAGATGATTCGCTGAGCCTGGCTGATTTCCGTAAAAGTCCGGAATACAGAAAATACCAGGAGAACAAGATAAAAGAGCGTAAGGCTGAAATGGAAAAAAAGGAGTTTTACCATAATGCAGTACGGGAAAAAGACATTTACTGGTGGAGGCAGGAAGCAAGAAGTCTGCACAAGGCGGGCCCTGAAAATTACAAAGCACAAAGAATGCTCGGTTATTTATCTCTTCTGGGGTACTCATTTTCAACCAGATCCCTCATGCACGGCAGACCAATGCAAACTCAGAAATGCATCGAAATTTACAAGCTGGTGGATCCGGAGAATCCGGAGGCCTGGTATCTGGAAGCCGTTTATGAAGCTCGATCCGGAAATCCGCTCAGTCCAAAACGGCCACTGCTGAAAGCAATTGAACTTGGCTTCAAGGATAAACAGCGATTGCAAAATCAACCTGAATTCAAAGAATTGGATTTTGGAAGGCTCCTGCCTGACTGAATTTTGAATTCCATTTTTCTGCGATTGATTCCGGCCGTTACTTTGCCCTGTGGAAAAACTCCTGATTGCGACCCGCTCGAGCCCGCTTGCCATGTGGCAGGCCGAAGCAGTAGCAGCGCTTCTGGATATAGCCGGCTTCCGGACAGAATTACTTCCTCTGGAAACAAAGGGGGATAAAAAGCTGGAAGTAAGCCTGGCCAAAATCGGGGAAAAAGGCCTCTTTACTGCCGAGCTTGAAGATTTACTTCTCCGGGGCGAGGCACATCTGGCGGTGCATTCCGCCAAGGATATGCCATCCCAGCTCCCTGAAGGCCTTGAAATCATTGCCCTTACCGAAAGGGAAAATCCGGAAGATGTGCTGGTTTCCTATCAGCCGGGTATCCGGCTCTCAGAGCCCGGAATTCGGGTAGGAACTTCTTCAACCCGGCGGGTCGCTACATTAGCCCGGTATTTTCCGACGGCGGTCCCGGTGCCTGTGAGAGGGAACCTGCAGACCCGGTTCCGGAAAATGCAGGAAGGCCATTGCGATGCCATGATTCTTGCCCGGGCAGGTGTAGTACGCATGGGCCTGGCAGAATACATCCGGGAAAGTCTGCCTGCTGATATTTTCACTCCCGCTGCCGGTCAGGCCAGTCTGGCAATTGAAGCTGCCGAAAATCTTAGCCCGAATCTGAAAAATACCATACGAACCGCCCTGAATCACCCGCTCAGCGAAGCGTGCATTATTTCTGAGAGAACTTTTCTCCGCAAAATGGAGGGAGGATGCAGTATTCCCGTATTTGCACTTTGCCGCCCTGAAACAGAACAAACTTTTCTGCTTGAAGCCGGGATAATATCAACAGACGGAAAACTGGAAGTCAGAAAACAATTTCGTTTTTCTGCTGGTCCGGATTATCCGCATGCAATATTCCGGATGGCAGGAGAAAATCTGGCCTCGCTGGTTCTCGGTTCCGGAGGCAGTGATATCCTTGAAAAAATAAAAGCTGGCTGAAACCTGATTTTTGTCTTTCTGGAAACGAAAATCAAAACCGGGCTTTATGCCATTAATTTCACAATCTGCCAAGATAAAATGTTAAGCAAGCAGGCATTACATTTGAACATATTTTTAAGCCAACTTTAAACCAGAAAATCTGTTTATGAGAAATCCTTTTTTAGCGTTATTATTCATGCTGATGACAGGCATCACAGTCGCCGGTTATCAGAAGGGTAAAGAGTATGAACCCGGAATTTATGCTGAATTCAACACCAGCAAAGGTCTGATTGTCTGTGTGCTGGAATACCAGAAAACACCGATGACGGTGGGCAATTTTGTGGGCCTTGCCGAAGGAAATCTGAAAATCCTGGATACCTGCATCTATTCTAAACCGTTTTATGACGGGCTGAAGTTTCACCGCGTCATTAAGGATTTCATGGTTCAGGGGGGCGATCCCTCGGGGAATGGTTCCGGCGGACCAAAACACCGTTTCTATGATGAAATCCACCCCACGCTGAAGCATACCGGGCCCGGAATACTTTCTATGGCAAATGCAGGCCCTGCTACCAATGGCAGTCAGTTTTTTATCACCCACAAAGAAACCCCATGGCTGGATGGAAAACACACCGTTTTCGGGCATGTAATCAAAGGTCAGGAAGTGGTAAACGCCATAGAACAGGGCGATGCCATGACTTCCGTTAAAATTATCCGGGTTGGAAAAGAAGCAAAAAAATGGGATGCCTCAGCAGCCTTTACTGCAGCTTACAAAGAACTGAAGACAAAGGAAAAAGCAAAGGAAGAGGCATATGGCAAAATTGCAGCCATGACAGAAGACCAGTACCGTAATTTTATGTTTGAGAAAGTTAAAAAGGACTTTCCATCTGCGAAGCAAAGTCCATCCGGCCTTGTTTATATTGTAGAAAAGCCGGGTGAAGACGCAAAGCCGGCCAGTGCTTCCAAAATGAAGATTCATTATCGCGGAACATTTCTGGCCGACGGAAAACAATTTGATTCTTCCTACGACCGTGGTCAGCCTATGGAATTTGCATACAAAGTTCAACGCATGATTCCTGGCTTTGAAGAAGGCCTCGGCATGCTCGGTAAAGGTGCAAAGGCAAAACTGATCATTCCCTATTTTCAGGCCTATGGAAAAGACGGCCGCCCCGGTGCGATTCCTCCATACTCTGACCTTGTGTTCGATGTAGAAGTACTGGATATAACTTCAGCTGAGCAGCACCAGCACCACGAAGGCGATGGTCATAAGCATTAAGCTTCCAGGCTTGAATTTTTGACATAAAAACCCGTAAAACCTGAAAAACGAATATTTTATCTCATTCAATCGAATAAAAATGAAAACGATATTCACTCTTTGTCTCAGCTGCCTCCTCGTTTCATCAGCCTTTGCAGATTATCCGGGAAAGGACGATAAAGATACGTTGGTAATACTCAGCACCCGTTTCGGCGACATCACCCTTGCCCTGTTTTATGAAACGCCGGTGCACAGGGCCAACTTCCTACGTCTTGCCGGCAATGGCTCCTATGATTCCACCACCTTCCACCGCATCATCAAGGACTTTATGATTCAGGGTGGCGACCCCAACAGCAAGGATGATAATCCGGGCAACGACGGGATGGGAAGTTATGGTAATACCCTGCCTGCAGAGTTTAATCCCGCTTTCACCCATGTTCAGGGAGCACTGGCAGCGGCCCGCACCAATAATCCGGAAAAGCGTTCATCCGATTGCCAGTTCTACCTGGTAGAAAATCCGGGCGGCACTCATTTTCTGGACCGCGAGTATACCGTATATGGAATGACAATCCAGGGGATCAATGTCATTCAGGCCATTGCCATGCAGGCAAAAGGAGCTAATGACCGGCCGAATGAGAACTTACGGATGTGGATGAAGCTGCTTCCCATGAAAAAGGAAAAGGTGACCGAAACCTATGGCTGGGATTATGCCAGCCACAGCATCAAGCCTGAACTGATTAAGAAGAAATAAGGAGGCAGTTTTCCCTGCTTTTCAGCAATTAAACGGCAGCCCTGTCCTATGGCAGGGCTGTTTTAATTTCTACCATTTACAACCCCCGGCAACAACCGCAATCTGATTCCCGGGCCTGCTTCTCAGCGCCAGGGGGCGCAGGGAAAATCGCCACCGCCAAAGGCGGTGGAATTGTACCGGAGCACCCGGTGACCATGCCTGCAAGCGCAGCTTCCAGGCATGGTCAGGCGCCAAAAAAAAAGCCTCTCATAATGAGAAGCTTTTTGCGGTCCGGACGGGACTCGAACCCGCGACCTCCGCCGTGACAGGGCGGCATTCTAACCAACTGAACTACCGGACCGTTTTCCGTTGGGGCTGCAAATATGAAGTTTCCGAAGTTGCAGACCAAAAATTTCCGGAAAAAATCAAAAAAAAGGAGGGACAAATGTCCCTCCGAAAAAAATAAGCTTGATAATCAGTTATTTTCTTTTCTGATAATCTGTCAAAATCTGAATTAGATTTTTGTCCTTTACCTCACGAAGAGGGGTGATTTCGGATATTCTTGAGTCAAGCGCGAAAAATTTTCCATCGTAAGCGAGATACAATTGCCGTTCTCCATACTGATTGAGTTCAAGCACCTCATAGAGCTTATTGCTGAAATCAGCATACAGAACCAGTTTTCCATCTGCAAACTGATAGTGGAACTTTTCCTTGTTGTCGCGTTTGATGAGCACCTCCGGCTGCAGACTTTCCGGCTTGGTGCTATTGGTGAAGCCATCTTCCGGAAGGGCGGGATCGCCGGAAGTCTGGAGCTGACTTCCCTGCAATGCTGGTTCCTGCAAATCAGATTCCTGCATTGCCTTAGGATTTTCCTTCCGCTCAGGTGCTGCACCAGGGTTGCGGGAGAGATTTGCCGAAGCCACACTGCCGGAGGAACGAATCTCCGGATCAGGCCCTTTCTCATCGTCCTGTGCGAGGGGAAGCTGTTTCTCTGTTGTCTGTTTCTCCTGTTTGGAATTTTCGGAAAACAAAACTGAACCTGAGGTCCGGTTCACTTTCCCCTCAGCCTGAATTTCCTTTTTCACTTCAGCATCAGAACTTACCTTTTCCGACTGCTGATGCTGGAAATAAAGGTATCCTCCTGCTGAAGCCAAACCGATGCCGACGGATACGGCTGCAATTTTGGCTGCCTCCATGAGGGTACCTGACCACAGAGAAACCGGAACATTCTGAAGGCCGGTTTTCAGGGCCAATACCCGTTCCCGGCGTATAGCCTCCATGATTGCCTCCTGCCTGTGGACTTCCTCATGAAGTTCTTCGTCATCGTGCATGCGGCGCTCGAATCCAGACCTTTCCAGATCCGTCATTTCCTGACGGAGGTAGGCCTCAATCTGCTGCTGCATGCTCTGATTCTGGTATTTCATATAATTAATCCTGAAAATCAGTGGGTTTATAAATGGTTTTTACTAGTTTATCAAGTTCGTTTTTACACTTATACTTTTTCGTCTTGGCAGTATCGGCGTTGGCAAAACCCATTTCCTTGGCCAGATCCACCATAGACAGCTGGTCGAAATAATACAGCGTAAGGATTTTCCGGCAGGTCTCGCTGAGGGATTTCAGGCATTTCTGGATTAATTCCACCTTTTCCTGTCGCTCCCATTCGGGCAGAGTTACACCTTCCTTCATCTCCCCGGAATTTCTCAGCTTTCTGTCCAGTTCTTTGCGCCAGAGATTCTGAGCTACACTGAACAGATAGGTTGATATTTTGGAAGTAAGGACCAGTTTATTACCCCGAACCTTCTCCCAGAATACAATGAGGGCATCA
>Ga0315900_10002379_pt1 | contig 28820 bp, 29 predicted proteins | sample LakEriMetagenome_FD_203521 | JGI IMG/M metagenome (GOLD analysis project Ga0315900, IMG submission 203521) | Freshwater fungal communities from buoy surface, Lake Erie, Ohio, United States - Buoy 12 MA114 | ecosystem: Environmental > Aquatic > Freshwater > Lake > Lake biofilm | place: USA: Lake...
GCGGCGAGGTTGCGCGCGAGATGGGCGTCGGGAGCCGGTGCCTGCGCCATGGCGGCGCCGGCAAGCCCGAGTCCTAGAACACCGGCGACCCAGCGGGCGGCTCGGCGAGTGGCATGCGACATCGTGTGTCTCCTGGTGGCGAAAACGCCCGGCTGCTGGTCACCCCGGGCCGACGGTCGTAATATCAACGAATGCTGATGTTCGAGCACCCGATTGTACGCACCGCCGCCAGCGGCGTGGCGCTCGTGCGCCTGCGAATGGTCGCTGTCTGTGCGCGCGCCGTCCGGGATGTCCTTGCGCGCGTTGCGGGCTGGCGTTTCACGACCCGCGCTGATGCACCGCGCGCCAACCTGTACCCCGTGCGCATCCGCCGCCAGCTGGGTGTGCTGCTCGCGCTCGGCGGAGGGCTTGCCGGTCGGTCGGTACTCGCGGCCGGGCAGCCTGCGGCCGCACCCGTGCCGGCCGCCGCACCGCCGCAGCCGGGCGATCGCGTGGCATGGCCCACCGTCACCCTGCTCGATGGCCAGCGCTGGGGCCCCGCCCAGGCGGCCGGGCGAGCCATGGTCGTGGTCTTCTGGTCGACCACCTGTCCCTTCTGCCTGCGGCACAATGCGCATGTCGAGAAATTGCGGCGCGCGGCGGCACCGGATGCGCCGGGAATCCTCACGGTGGCGCGCGATCGCGACCCGGCCGCGGTGGCGGCCTACCTGGCGCGCCACGGTTATGGCTTCCCGGTCACGCTGGACCATGCCGCGATGGCCTCGGCCCTGTCGACACGCCGGGTGATCCCGTTGTCGGTCGTCGTCGACCGAGACGGGCGCCTGCGTCAGGTGATTGCCGGCGAGATGTTCGAGGAAGACGTCATGGCGTGGTTGCGGCTGGGCTGAGTGCCGCCGCCACGCTGGTGCATCGAGGAGCCCCTGCATGCAAGCACTGCGATTCCTGGTCATCCTGAGCGCTCTGGCCGTTGTCACGAGCGCTGGTGCGCAGGTGCCCGAAATCTTTCGTGACGCCGATCTGCCGCTCGGCGAAAAGCTGATCCGCGAGAGCCAGTGCAACGCCTGTCACGGCCGCAAGGTGGGGGGCGACGGCTCCGCCATCTACCGGCCCGCCGGTCGCATCAATACGCCCGGCGCGCTGCGCGGCATGGTCGACATGTGCAGCACCGAACTGAAGCTCGGCCTGTTTCCCGAGGAGAGCACGGCGGTGGCGGCGGTGCTCAATCGCGATCACTACCGCTTCGGCCTCGGCCCGAAGCCGTCTGCCCGACCCTGATCGGGCTGAGGAACATGCTGCGGCCTGACGGGTCGACGAGGACTCGCCTGGCGGCCCGCGACCGCCAGGCGCCATGCCGGATTTCCCTGGCAACCGTGCCTTGATCAATACCCGTGCGCCCGGCACGGTTCGCCGATCGGCGCGATAATGCGCGGTCGCCGGAAAGTTCCTCGTGCTCCCGAGCCCTTGTCCGACTGCGCCTCACTGCCGATGTCCACCGTCACCGCCGATCCCGAATCCGAATCCGTGTTCCGCTTGGCTGCCGAACTCTTCGGCCTGCTGTCCACGCCGGTGCGTCTGCGAATCATCAGTGCGCTGTGTCAGGGCGAAAAGAACGTTTCGCAGTTGCTGGCCGAGATCGATACCACCCAACCCAACATGAGCCAGCACCTCGCCACCCTCTACCGGGCGGGTGTGCTCGGGCGTCGTCGCGACGCCACCCAGATCTACTACCACATCCGCAACGAGCGGGCGGCTGCCATCTGCCGCTCGGTCTGCATGCAGATCGCGCTCGAGCACGCCGACGAGGAACGCACGGTCTGAGCCCTGTCCGCCAGTCCGATCCTGCGGGCGTTCCGACCCATGGGGCAGGGCCCATCAGGGCTTTCCACGATCCGCTAAGCTCGATGTTGAGCCACCCGGCCGGCATCCACCGGCTGCCCTCCAGGGAATCCCGATGAGCCTTACCGAGCCGAGCCTTCCCGATGACGGTCTGGTGGCCGTCGTCAAGCGCGACTGCCCCACCTGCGAACTCACCGCCCCGGTGCTCGCGCAGCTTGCGGCGGCCGGCGCCTTGCGCGTCTACACCCAGGACGACCCGACCTTCCCGGCCACGATCGCCGGCCCCGTCGACGACCGCGAGCTGCTCGCCTCCCATCGTCTGGGCATCGAGATCGTGCCCACGCTGATCCGGCGGGTCGGTGGTCGCGAAGTGGCTCGTACCTACGGCTGGGACCGTGGCGAGTGGGAGCGGGTCAGCGGCGTCGCCGATCTCGGCGCCGGCCTGCCGGCCATCCGCCCCGGCTGCGGTGCGCTCAACGTCGAACCCGGCGCGCTCGAGGATCTGCGCATCCGCCTGGGCGAGACCGGCCTGGCGGCCCGGCGTATCGCCTTCGGCGCCGACGAGGACGAGTTCGAGGCGATCTTCGAGCGCGGCTGGACCGACGGCCTGCCGGTGGTGCCGCCCACCGAGAAGCGCGTGCTGCGCATGCTCGCCGGCACCACCCGCGATCCCAAGGAAGTGGTCGGCCTGTGTCCGCCCAACCTCGCCGAGCTCACGGTCGAGAAGGTCGCGATCAACGCGGTGATGGCCGGCTGCAAGCCGGAGTACCTGCCGGTGGTGCTGGCGGCGGTGGAGGCCGCGCTCGACCCGGCCTTCTCCTGGCATGGCGTGCTTGCCACCACGATGTTCGTGGGCCCGGTGGTGGTGGTCAACGGCCCGGTCCGGCGCCAGATCGGCATGAACGCGCTGGGCAACGCGCTGGGGCAGGGCAACCGCGCCAACGCCACGATCGGCCGCGCGCTGCAACTCATCATCCGCAACGTCGGCGGCGGGCGGCCCCAGGAGGTCGACCGCGCCACGCTCGGCAACCCGGGCAAGTACACCTACTGTTTCGCCGAGGACGAGGAGGGTTCGTCCTGGGAGCCGCTGGCCACCGACTTCGGTGTTGCGCGCGGCGTGTCGGCGGTCACGGTCTTCGCCGGCTACGGCCTGCAGGGCGTGGTCGACCAGAAATCCCGCGACCCCGAGAGTCTGGCGCGCAGCATGGCCGAGTCGCTCAAGGTACTGCACAACGTCAAGCTTGCGCCGGCCTGCGATGCGATGCTGGTGGTGTGCCCGGAGCACGAGCGCACCTTCCGGCAGGCCGGCTGGAGCAAGGCGCGGCTGCTCGAGGAGCTGCACCGGCTGTGCGAGATCCCCGGCGAGCAACTCGTGCGCGGCGCGCGCGGCATCGCCGAAGGGCTGCCCGAGTCGGTGCTCGGTTCGACCCGCAACAAGTTTCGCCCGGGGGGACTGCTGATCGTGCGCGCAGGCGGCGGCGCCGGCATGTTCTCGGGCATCATAGGAGGCTGGACGTCCGGCGGCTTTGCCGGCTCCATCCCCGTCACCAAGGAGGTGAAGACGTGAGCGTCATTCTGGATCCGACCGACGAGCGGTCGACCGCCTCGAGACCGAGGCTGGATCGACCCGATCGTCTCGAGGGCCTCACTGTGGGCCTGCTCGACATTTCCAAGCCGCGCGGCGACGTGTTCCTCGACCGTCTCGAGGAACTCCTCGGCGGCCAGGGCATCGCGGTGCGCCGCTACATGAAGCCGACAGTCGCCAAGCCCGCGCCGCTGCCCCTGCGCCAGCAGGTGGTGGGCGAGGTCGACGTCGTCATCGAAGGGCTGGCTGACTGAGGCTCCTGCACGTCGTGCTGTACGCATGACCTCGCGGATCTCGAAGCCAATGGCATTCCTTCGGTGGGCGTGGCCACGACCGAGTTCATCGACGCCGCAGCCGTCCAGTCGCGCGCGCTCGGCACCGACCCGGCCTATGTGTTCGTCCCGCATCCGATTCAGGACCGTACCGACGAGGAGGTCCGCCGGCTTGCCGACGAGCACTTCGAGGCCATCCTCGCGCTGCTCGTGAAGAAAGCGTGATTCCCTCGCGATGAGTGCAGGCACCCGTCTCCCCGGCTCACCGGAACCCATGCACCGGTGGCCGGGAGCCGGTGGCGTCACCATCGCGGGCGACGCCTGGGGCGATCCGGCCGGCCCGCTGGTGCTGCTGCAGCATGGTGGCGGCCAGACGCGCCATGCCTGGAAGGGCGCGGGCCAGGCGCTCGGGGCGGCCGGCTATCACGCCGTCGCCTTCGACGCGCGGGGCCATGGAGATTCCGACTGGGCGCCCGATGGCCGCTACGGGCAGGACGCCATGCTCGAGGACCTGCGCTGCGTGATCGCGGCCCTGGGCGGCGGTCCGGCCGTGCTCGTCGGCGCCTCGATGGGCGGCGCCACCAGCCTGGCCGCGGCCGGCGAGGGCCATGTGCCGGCCAGCGCGCTGGTGCTGGTCGACATCGCGCCGCGCGTCGAGGCCGACGGCGTGGGCCGCATCCAGGCCTTCATGACCCGCAATCCCGACGGTTTTGCCTCGCTGCAGGAGGTCGCCGAGGCGATCGCCAGCTACCAGCCGCACCGTACTCGCCCGCGCAGCCTCGACGGCCTGGCCAAGAACGTGCGCCTGGGGCCCGACGGCCGCTACCGCTGGCATTGGGATCCCCGCTTTCGCGGGGCGCGTCCTGCGCCCGGCGAGCGCCGCGACCGTCTCGAGCAGGCGGCGCGGCGGCTTGCGCTTCCCACGCTGCTGGTGCGCGGGGGTCTGTCCGATCTGCTGAGCGAGGAGGGCGCGCAGGCTTTTCTCGCGCTCTGCCCGCACAGCGAGTACGTCAACGTCGCCGGGGCCGCCCACATGGTGGCTGGCGACCGTAACGACATCTTCGCCGGCGCCGTCATCGACTTCCTGTCGCGGCGTGTGCCGGTGCCCGGCAATCAGCCGGCGGCCGCGCAGAGCGCAGCGCCGGCACCCCTCCCGAGACGCCAGCCATGACCGACAGCTACACCCCGCCCCGCGTCTGGACCTGGAACAAGGCCAGCGGCGGGCGCTTCGCCAACATCAACCGCCCGATCGCCGGCGCCACCCACGACAAGGAGCTTCCGGTCGGCCGGCATCCCTTCCAGCTCTATTCGCTGGGCACGCCCAACGGCGTGAAGGTGACCGTGATGTTCGAGGAGCTGCTCGCCGCCGGGCACAGCGGCGCCGACTATGACGCCTGGCTGATCCGCATCAGCGAGGGCGATCAGTTCGGCAGCGGCTTCGTCGCGATCAATCCCAACTCCAAGATCCCGGCGCTGCTCGACCGCAGCGGCCCGCAGCCGATCCGGATCTTCGAGTCGGGTGCCATCCTGCTGCACCTGGCCGAGAAGTTCGGCGCCTTCATTCCCTCGGGCGGCGCCGAGCGTGCGGCCTGCCTGTCGTGGCTGTTCTGGCAGATGGGCAGCGCGCCCTATCTCGGCGGCGGCTTCGGTCACTTCTACGCCTACGCGCCCATCAAGATCGAGTACGCGATCGACCGCTTCGCGATGGAGACCAAGCGCCAGCTCGACGTCCTCGATCGGCACCTCGCCGACAACCGCTACATGGCCGGCGACCAGTACACCATCGCCGACATGGCGATCTGGCCCTGGTATGGCGCGCTCGCCAAGGGCCTGCTCTACGAGGGCGGCGAGTTTCTCCAGGTTCAGGACTACCGGCATGTGCAGCGCTGGACCGACGAGCTCGCCGAGCGGCCGGCCGTACGGCGCGGCCGCATGGTCAACAGGATGCAGGGCGCGCCGGCCAGCCAGCTGCGCGAGCGCCACGACGCCTCCGACTTCGAGACCCGCACCCAGGACAAGCTGGGCGGTTGATCGTCGCTCGGGCGCGCCGCGGCGCGCCCGCGGCCCCGAGCCCCGAGCCCCGAGCCCCGAGCCCCGAGCCCCGAGCCCCGAGCCCATGCCCATGCCCGGCAAGGCCGCGATCCTCGCCAACCCGATGTCCGGCCGCGACGTGCGGCGTCTGGCCGCGCGGGCGAGCACCACCACCCATGAGCTCAAGCGCGACCTGGTCGCGCGCATCGCGCTCGGCCTCGATGCGATGGGGGTCGACGAGATCCTGATCCTCAAGGAGCCCTACCGGGTGGCCAGCGATGCGCTCGCGCGCCTGCCGATGCGGGCGTCGGTGCGGCTGCTCGACGTCGGGCTCACGCACTCGGCCGCCGACACGCAGGCTGCCGCGATCGCGGCGCGCGAGGCGGGGTGTGGCGTCATCGTCTCGCTGGGCGGCGACGGCACCAACCGGGCAATTGCCGGCGTGTGTCCGGACCTGCCGCTGCTGCCGCTGTCCACCGGCACCAACAACGTGTTTCCGGTGATGGTCGAGGCGACCAGCGCCGGCGTGGCGGCCGGGTTGGTGGCCACCGGCCGGGTACCGGTGGCCGAAGCCGCGCGCCGCTGCAAGCTCGTGCATCTCGAGGGGTCGGGCTGGCGTGACGTGGCCGTCATCGATGCGGTGCTGCTGCGCGACGACCACACCGGCAATCTGCTGCCCTTCGATGCGCAGCGCATCGCGGCGCTGGTGCTGGCGCGGGCCGAGCCGGCAGCCGTGGGCACCTCGCCGATCGGCGGCTACCTCGATCCCACCGGCTTTGACGACGACTGGGGGCTGGGCCTGCGCTGCGGCAGCGGGCGCGCGCTGCACGTGCCGCTGTCGCCCGGGCTGTTCGGCACGGTGCAGGTGGCGTCCTGCGAGCGCCTCGCGCCCGACGAGGTCTTCCCGATGGAAGGGCCTGGCGTCATCGCGCTCGACGGCGATCGGCTGCATGCGCTGGCCGCGGGCGAGCGGGCCCTGCTGCGGGTTGCGCGTGACGGTCCGCCGGTGGTCGACGTGAGCCGCTGCATCGGCTGGGCGGCGGCTCGCGACCTTCTCGGACAGGTCGCGGCATCGCTCCGCCCGGCTGACGCGCCGCAACCCACGCCCTGACATGACCAGAGATTTTCTGACCGGACGGTTTGCCCGCTAGACTCGGACCATGTACATCCCCGCCCACTTCGCGATCACCGATCCCGCGGCTCTGCACCGCATCATCGCGGACCATCCGCTCGGCATCCTCGTGACCCACGGCGAGCAGGGCGCTGACGCCGACCACATCCCCTTCGCCTTCGATCCAGCCCGAGGGCCGCTGGGCACCCTCAGCGCGCACGTGGCGCGGGCCAACCCGCTGTGGCAGCGTTGCCCCACCGGCACGCCAGTGATGGTGATCTTCCGCGGCGCCGAGGCTTTCGTTTCGCCGAGCTGGTACCCGAGCAAGCACGAGACGCATCGGCAGGTGCCCACCTGGAACTACGAGGTGGTGCATGCGCACGGCATCCTCAGCGTGCACGACGACGAGCGCCATGTCCGCGGTCTGGTCGCCCGGCTCACGCGCCACCACGAGGCGGCCGAGCCCCGTCCCTGGAAGATGAGCGATTCCGCGCCCGAGTACATCGACACGATGCTGCGCAACATCGTCGGCATCGAAATCGCGGTGAGCGCGCTGGTCGGCAAGTCCAAGCTCAGCCAGAACAAGGAGCCGCGCGACCGGCTGTCAGCGGCCGATACCCTGGCCTCGCGTGGCCACGAGGCGCTCGCTCGCGCCATGCGCGCGACGACCGATACCCCCGGGCGCTGACGACGCGCCTCCCGGCGTTCAGGGCAGGTAGACCACCGCTTCGACCTCGAGCAGGAACGGCTCCTTCACCAGCCGATCCACCACGAGAATGGTGTTCGGCGGGTACTTGTCGCCCCGAAAGAGCGTCGGGAACAGGGCCTGACGTTTGGCCATGAACACCGGGATGTCCTGCGAGTGCACGAAGAAGGTCGTGAACTTCACGACATTGTTGAAGTCGGCCCCGATCCCGGCGAGCACGTCACCGAGATTGCCGAACACCTGGTCGAACTGCGCGGCAAAGTCGTGTTCGCCGACGATGTCGCCGGCGGTGTTCACCGAGAGTTGGCCGGCGATGAAGATCAGGCCCCCCGCGGCCGGCTTGCCGACATGCGAGTAGAGCCCCTGGGCCGGCGCCGTGCCGGGCGGATCGATGTAGCTGACGGGCTGGGTCATCGGTGTCGCTCCTCGCGTGGACAGAAATGTCTGGAATGATCGCTACATCAGCACGATGTCGTACTGCTGCTGCCCATAGGCGGTCTCGACCTGCAGCGACACCTGCCTGCCGATCGCATCGCACAGCGCCGCGAGCGGCGGTGCCTCCTCCTCGAGGAAGAGGTCGATGACCGCCTGCGAGGCCACGATGCGGAACTCGCGCGGGTTGAACTGGCGCGCCTCGCGCTGGATCTCGCGCAGGATCTCGTAGCAGATCGTACGCGCGGTCTTGATCTCGCCCCGTCCGCCGCAGGTGGGGCAGGGCTCGCACAGCAGATGCGCGAGGGATTCCCGCGTGCGCTTGCGGGTGAGCTCGACCAACCCCAGCGAGGTGAAGCCGTTGACCGTGGAGCGGGTCCGGTCGCGCGCCAGTGCCTTGCGAAGTTCGGCAAGCACCGAGTCGCGGTGGGCGGCCTCGCTCATGTCGATGAAGTCGACGATGATGATGCCGCCGAGATTGCGCACACGCAGTTGCCGGGCGATCGCGTGGGCCGCCTCGAGGTTGGTCTTGAAGATCGTGTCGTCGAAATTGCGTCCGCCGACGAAGCCGCCGGTGTTGACGTCGATCGTGGTCAGCGCCTCGGTCTGATCGATGATCAGGTAGCCGCCCGACTTCAGATCGACGCGGCGCGCCAGCGCTTTCTCGATCTCGGCTTCGATCGCGTGCAGGCCGAATAGCGGGCGATCGCCGGTGTGGGCGCGCAGTCGGCTGGCCATCGCCGGCACGTAGACCTTCGCGAAGGCCTGCAGCGCCGCGAGTTCGTCGGGTGCGTCGACGATGATCGCGTGCGTGTGTTCGCCGGCGACGTCGCGCAGGATTCGCTGCGTGGCCGACAGTTCCTGGTAGAGCAGCGAGGGCGCTGGCTGGCGGCGGCTGGCATCGAGGATCGCCTGCCAGCGCAACCGCAGGTACTCGACGTCGGCGGCGAGCTCGGCCGACTCGCTGTCCTCGGCCGATGTCCGGATGATGAAGCCCCCGCGCTCGCCGTCGCCGAGCACCGCCTGCAGCCGGGCCTTCAGGGCCTGGCGCTCGGTCTCGTCGCCGATGCGCTGCGAGACGCCGATGTGCGGATCCTGGGGGAGATAGACCAGCAGGCGACCGGCGATGCTGATCTGCGTGGACAGCCGGGCGCCCTTGGTGCCGAGCGGATCCTTGATCACCTGCACCAGCAGGGGCTGGCCTTCGAAGAGAAGCTTCTCGATCGGCAGCGGCTGGCCGGAGCCGCCCTGCTGCGCCCGCGACTGCCAGAGATCGGCCACGTGCAGGAAGGCGGCGCGCTCCAGGCCGATGTCGATGAAGGCCGACTGCATGCCCGGCAGCACCCGCGATACCTTGCCGAGGTAGACGTTGCCGGTGAGGCCGCGTGTGGCGGCTCGCTCGACATGCAGTTCCTGGACGACGCCCTGCTGGACCACCGCGATGCGGGTTTCGTGGGCGTTGTGGTTGACGAGAATATCTTCGGTCATGGCGAGACGGGCGGCAACGACCGTGGCTGTGGCAGCACGCGGTGAGCGCGCGCCAGCGCCTTGTGCACCAGACGACAGGTCTCGTGCAGCGGCAGCCCCATGATACCGGAGTGGCTGCCCTCGATCCGCCGCACGAAGGCCGCGGCCGCCCCCTGGATCGCGTAGCCGCCAGCCTTGTCGAAGGGCTCGCCGGTGGCGACATAGGCCGCGATCTGCGCCGCGCTCAGGCGGGCGAAGGCCACACGCGACACCTGCACCACCCAGTCGGTACGCCGCGCATCGCCGACGGCAACCGAGGTCAGCACGCGGTGGCTGCGGCCCGCCAGCCGTGCGAGCATCGCGCGGGCCTCGCCGGCATCGGCCGGCTTGCCCAGCAGCGTGCCGCCGATCGCCACCGTGGTGTCGGCTGCGAGTACCGGGGCCAGCGGCAGCGAGCGGCGCGCAAGGCGCGCGCGGGCGGCCTCGAGCTTGGCGAGCGTCACGCGTTTGACGTAGACCGCGGGCGCCTCGCCGGCCTGCGGCGCTTCGAGGGCCTCGGCATCCTCGTCGGCATCGGGCAGCAGCAGGCGAAAGTCGATGCCGACCTGACGCAGCAGTTCCTGGCGGCGCGGGCTGCGCGAGGCCAGGTAGACGAAGTCGCTCATCGGATGTCGTCAGTCACGGTGATAGGGGTGGCCGTTGATCAGCGACCAGGCCCGGTAGAGCTGTTCGGCGAGCACGCAGCGCACCAGCGGATGCGCGAGCGTAAGGCTCGACAGGCGCACCCGCTCCGCGCAGCCCTGCTTGAAGGCGGCGTCCAAGCCGTCGGGGCCGCCGATCACGATGGCCACCGGGCGACCCTGCTCGCGCCAGGCCGCCATTCGGGCCGCGAAGCCCCGGGTGTCGAGGTCGGCGCCGCGCTCGTCGAGAGCGACGCGATGAGCTCCTTCCGGCAGCGCGGCGACGATGCGCTGCGCCTCGCGCGCCATCCAGGCCGCTGCCGAGCCGTTCGTGCCGCGGGCCTCGGCCTTGATCTCGCGCCACTCGACGCGAGCCTCGGCCGGCATGCGCGCCGCGTAGGTCTCGACGGCGGTGTCGACCCAGCCCGGCATCCGGGTGCCGACCGCGACCACGCGGATCAGCATCGCGGCGAGCAGCCCTGCCCGGACGACACCGCGAGTGCGTCGCTCAGGCTGCGGCCGGGCGCTGCACGCGGGTGCGCGCCGGTCGGCGGGCGGGCTCGCGCGCCTTCTCGGCCGGCGTCGGTCGGGACCCGCCGAGCTTCATCCGAACCGGTTTGGCGCCCCAGATTTCCTCGAGGTTGTAGTACGCCCGGATCGCGGGCTGCATCACATGGACGACGATGTCGCCGAGGTCGACGAGCACCCACTCCCCGCCGTCTTCACCCTCGACCGAGATCACGTCGCCGCCGGCCAGCTTGACCTTGTCGCGCACGCTGGCGGCAAGCGCCCGTGTCTGGCGGTTGGAGGTGCCGCTGGCGACGACCACCCGGTCGAAGAGTCCGGTGAGCTCGCGGGTGTCGAAGACCCGGATGTCCTGGGCCTTGACGTCTTCGAGCGCGTCGACGACCAGCCGCTGCAGTTTGCGTAGATCCATGCGTTGTCAGTCCTGCCCGCGAGGGGTGACTCCGTAGAGCCGGTGCGTTTCAATATAGTGGAGAACCACGGGGCTAACCAGCTCGACTGGGCGCTCGCCGCGAGCGAGCGCAGCGCGCAGCGCGGTGGCCGATACCGGCACCGGCGGCATCGAAAAGAACACCACCGAGCCGGCCGGCGCGTCTGGCAGCGCGTCGCTGCCGCGCTCCCGTACCAGCGCTTCGACCGGGCCGGGCAGCTCGGCGAGCGATACCTGCTCACGCTGCGTGCAGGCGATGTGCGCGACATCGAGCAGCGCCTGCCATCGCCACCAGGTTGCGAGGTTGCGAAGCTGGTCGCTGCCGAGGATCAGCACCAGCGCCACCGCCGGGCCGAGCTCCGCGCGCAGCTCGGTGAGCGTGTCGATCGTGTACGAGGGCCCCTTGCGGCGGACTTCGCGATCGTCGGCGAGCAGGCCCGCTTCGGTGCCGATCGCCAGCCGCAGCATCGCGAGACGTTCGGTTGCGCTCGCAACCACCCCGGATTTCTGCCACGACTGCCCGGTGGGCAGCAGCCGCACCTGCGCAAGCTGCAGAGCCGCGCAGGCCGAGCGGGCAAGCGCGAGATGGCCGACATGCACCGGGTCGAAGGTGCCGCCGAGCACGCCGATGCGCGGCCGCGTGCCGGTCAACGCCGGCCGCGAGCTCTGCGTCGATGCGCCGGCTGCCGAGCCGTCGCTCAAACCCAGTCCCGTGCGCGCAGGAAGTCGCTGTAGAGCCGCGCCTCGGGCGAGCCGGCCTCCGGTTGCCAGTCGTAGCGCCAGTGTGCCACCGGCGGCATCGACACCAGGATCGATTCAGTGCGCCCGCCCGACTGCAGCCCGAACAGGGTGCCGCGGTCGAAGACCAGGTTGAACTCGACGTAGCGTCCGCGCCGGTAACACTGGAAGTCGCGCTCGCGCTCGCCCCAGGCGATGTCGCGGCGACGCTCGGCGATCGGCAGCCAGGCCGGCAGAAAGTGTTCGCCGACGCTGCGCACCAGCGCGAAGGAGCGCTCGAAGCCGAGTTCGGCGAAATCGTCGAAGAAGATCCCGCCGACGCCGCGGGCCTCGTTGCGATGCTTCAGGAAGAAGTACTCGTCGCACCAGGTCTTGAAGCGCGGGTGGTAGTCCGGTCCGAAGGGCTCGAGCGCACGCCGGCAGGTCGCGTGGAAGGCGACCGCGTCTTCCTCGAAGGGATAGTAGGGGGTGAGGTCCATCCCACCGCCGAACCACCAGATCGGCTCGTCGGTGCTGCCAGGTGGCGGGTTGGCGATGAAACAGCGCACATTCAGGTGCACGGTGGGGATGTAGGGGTTGCGCGGATGCAGCACCAGCGACACCCCCATCGCCTCGAAAGGCCGGCCGGCGAGTGCCGGGCGCTGTGCGCTCGCCGACGGCGGCAGCGCCGATCCGGTGACATGCGAGAACAGCACGCCGCCCCTTTCGAGGATGTTGCCGTTTTCGATCACCCGTGAGAGCCCGCCGCCGCCGCCCGGGCGCTCCCAGGCGTCGGTGCGGAAGGCCTGGCCGTCGAGGCCTTCGAGGCCGGCGACGATCGAGGACTGCAACGAAAGCAGCCAGGTGCGGACCGCACCGGCATCGACGGGGGCGTGCATGGGGGATCTCCGGGAAGCGTCAGCGCTTGCGCGCCAGGGCGCGGTGGCCGATGTCGCTGCGATACTGCATGCCGGCAAAGCCGATGCCGGCAATGCGCTCGTAGGCACTCGACTGGGCGATCTTGACCGAGTCGCCGAGCGCGGTCACGCACAGCACCCGCCCGCCGCTGGTGAGCACGCGCCCATCGGCCTCGGTGGTACCCGCGTGAAACACCAGCAGATCGTCGCGGTCGCGGTTGCCGTCGGGGTCGAGACCGTCGATGGCATCGCCGGCGCGCGGTGCCTCCGGGTAGCCGTGGGCCGCGAGCACCACGCCCAGCGCCGTGCGGCGGTCCCAGGTGACCTCGGCACGATCGAGATGGCCGTCGATGGCGAGTTCGAAGAGCTCGGCAAGATCGCTCTTCAGGCGCGCCATGATCGGCTGGGTTTCGGGGTCGCCCATCCGGCAGTTGAACTCGAGGGTGCGCGGGTTGCCCGCGTCGTCGATCATCAGCCCGGCGTACAGGAAGCCGGTGAAGGGGATGCCATCGCGGGCCATGCCGGCCACCGTGGGGTTGATGATCTCGCGCAGCACCCGCGCGTGGATCTCGGGGGTGACGACCGGCGCCGGAGAATAGGCCCCCATCCCGCCGGTGTTGGGGCCTTCGTCGGCATCGCGCAGGCGCTTGTGGTCCTGGCTGGTGGCCAGCGGCAGCACATGCCGGCCGTCGACCATCACGATGAAGCTCGCCTCCTCGCCGGCGAGGAAGTCCTCGATCACCACCCGGGCGCCGGCCGCGCCCATGCGGTTGTCGACCAGCATGTCGTCGACCGCGGCGTGGGCCTGCGCCAGCGTGGTGGCCACGACCACGCCCTTGCCCGCCGCGAGGCCGTCGGCCTTGATGACGATCGGCGCGCCTCGTTCGTCGATCCAGGCATGGGCGGCGTCGGCCTCGGTAAAGCTGCGCCAGTGCGCCGTGGGGATGCCGTGGCGCGTCATGAAGGCCTTGGCGAAGTCCTTCGAGGATTCGAGCTGCGCCGCGGCGCGCGTGGGCCCGAAGATGCGCAGGCCGAGCTCGCGGAAGTGATCGACGATGCCCGCGGCCAGCGGGCCTTCCGGCCCGACCACGGTGAAGGCGATCGCCTCGTGCCGCGCGAAGGCCGCGAGCTCGGTGATGTCGGTGACCGGCAGGTTGCGCAGCCGCGCATCGCGTGCCGTGCCGGCATTGCCCGGGGCCACGAAGACCTGGGAAACCCGCGGCGAGCGGGCGAGACGCCAGGCGATCGCGTGTTCGCGCCCGCCCGATCCCACGACCAGCACCTTCATGCGTCGACCTCGTCGAGCACCGCGTTGGTGTAGACCTCCTGCACGTCGTCGAGGCCTTCGAGGGCGTCGAGCAGGCGGCGCATCCGTAGCGCGTCGTCGCCCTGGAAAAGGGTTTCGGTGAGCGGTTTCATCACGATCTCGGCCACCTCGGCGCGCAGCCCCGCGCCGGCGAGCGCGGTTTTCAGGGCGGGGAAGGCACCGGGCGCGCACAGCACCTCGATGCCGCCCTCGTCGTCGGTGAGGACGTCGTCGGCACCGGCCTCGATGGCCGCCTCCATCACGGTGTCCTCGGGGGTGCCGGGCGCGAACAGGAACTGGCCGCAGTGCCGGAACAGGAAGGCGACCGAGCCATCGGTGCCGAGATTGCCGCCATGCTTGGAGAAGGCGTGACGAACCTCGGCGACCGTGCGGGTGCGGTTGTCGGTCAGGCAGTCGACGATGACCGCCGCCCCTCCGATGCCGTAGCCCTCGTAGCGCACTTCCTCGTAGCTGACGCCGTCGAGCCCGCCCACGCCCTTCTGGATCGCGTTGGCGACCTTGTCCTTCGGCATGTTGGCGTCGGAGGCCTTGTCCATGGCCAGCCGCAGCCGGGGGTTGGCGTTGGGATCGGCTCCACCGAGTTTGGCGGCGACCGTGATCTCACGGATGATCCGGGTGAAGAGCTTGCCGCGCTTTTCGTCCTGACGGTTCTTGCGGTGCTGGATGTTGGCCCATTTGGAGTGGCCGGCCATGAGGGTGCTCTCCGGGGTGCTTGCCGACCCGCCGGCTTGCGCAAGCCCGCCGCGGCATGATCGAATGATCGGCTCGCGAATCGCCGCGACCAAGCACGCGATTCTACCATCGGGGCGGGCCTCGGCCCGCCCCGTGCAACTCCCGCCCGACCACGCCCACGCCATGCCCGAGCCGCTTCGCATTGCCGTCGTTCCGCCCGGCGCTTCCGCCGCGCAGGCTCATGCGCTCGGCCTGCTGCCGGCGCTTGCCAACCGCCACGGGCTGATCGCCGGGGCCACCGGCACCGGCAAGACCGTCACGCTGCAGGTGATGGCGGAATCCTTCTCGGCAATCGGCGTCCCGGTGTTCATGGCCGATGTCAAGGGCGACCTCACCGGGATCGCGCGGCCCGGTGCCGCCAGCCCCAGGCTCGCCGAGCGCCTCGCCCGGCTCGGTCTGCCCGAGCCCGCCTTCGCCGGCTCGCCGGTCACGCTCTGGGATGTCTTCGGCGAGCGCGGTCACCCCTTGCGCGCCACGATTTCCGACATGGGGCCGGTGCTGCTCGCGCGGATGCTCGGTCTGAACGAGACCCAGGAAGGGGTACTCAATCTGGTGTTCCGGATCGCCGACGAGCGCGGACTGCTGCTGCTCGACGCCAAGGATCTCCGCGCGATGCTGCAGTACGTCGGCGAGAACGCGCGCGAGTTCACCACCGCCTACGGCAATGTCTCGAGCGCCTCGGTGGGCGCCATCCAGCGCGCGCTGCTCGTTCTCGATTCCCAGGGCGCCGATCGTTTCTTCGGCGAGCCGATGCTCAACCTCGACGACATGATCCAGACCGACGCCGCCGGTCGTGGCGTGGTCAACATCCTCGCGGCCGACCGACTGCTGAATGCGCCGCGCCTGTACGCGGCTTTCCTGCTCTGGCTGCTCTCCGATCTCTTCGAGCGGCTGCCCGAAGTGGGTGACCGCGACCGCCCGAAGCTGGTCTTCTTCTTCGACGAGGCGCACCTGCTGTTCAACGACGCGCCTCGGGCACTGGTCGAGAAGGTCGAGCAGGTGGTGCGGCTGATCCGCTCCAAGGGGGTCGGGGTGTATTTCGTCACCCAGAATCCGCTCGACGTGCCCGAGACCGTGCTCGGCCAGCTCGGCAACCGCGTGCAGCACGCCCTGCGTGCCTTCACGCCGCGCGATCAGAAGGCGGTCCGCACCGCCGCCGAAACCCTGCGGCCCAACCCGGCCTTCGATGCCGCGACCGCCATCACCGAGCTCGGGGTGGGCGAGGCGCTGGTGTCCTTTCTCGACGACAAGGGGCGGCCGGCGGTGGTCGAGCGCGCGATGGTGGTCCCGCCGCGCTCGCGCATCGGTCCCATCGACGCCGCCGAGCGCGCCGCGCTGATCGCCGGATCGATGGTTGCCGGTGTCTACGAGCAGACGATCGACCGCGAATCCGCCTTCGAACGGCTGCAGGCCCGCGGGGGCGCAGGGGCGGAGCGCGCGGCGGGGCCGGCGTCCGCGCGGGGTGCGTCGACGGCCCCCGCCCCCGGCGCATCGACGCCCGACGGCGGCGGCATCGGCGACACGCTGCGCGACGTCTTCGGCACCCTGGGCGGAGCCGGTGGCCGCGCGCCCTCGGGAAGCGCGCGGCGTGCCGATTCGGTCCTCGAGGCGGCTGCCAAGAGCGCGGCACGGTCGATCGGCTCCACGCTCGGGCGTGAGATCATCCGGGGCGTGCTCGGCTCGATCCTGGGCCGACGTCGCTAGGCACCGCAGGCGATCCACCCCGGGGCCGAGCGCCTGCGGGCAAGCGCTGGCGACCTTCATTCCTCGTTCCTCGCTTCCACGGAGCTTTTGCACATGGATCTCGGCATCAAGGGCAAATGGGCGCTGGTCTGCGGCGCCAGCAAGGGTCTGGGCTACGGCTGCGCACTGTCCCTCGCGAAAGAGGGTGTCAATCTCGTGATCAACGCCCGGTCGGCGCAGCCGCTGGCGCAGGCGGCCGCCACCATCCGCGCCGAGACCGGCGTCACGGTCTTCGAGGCCGCCTGCGACATCACGTCCGCCGAAGGTCAGGCCCAGGCGCTGGCCTGCGCGCCGCAGATCGATATCCTGGTCAACAATGCCGGCGGCCCGCCTCCGGGTGATTTCCGCAGCTTCACGCGCCAGCAGTGGCTCGACGCCCTCAACGCCAACATGCTGACGCCGATCGACCTGATCCGCGCGACCGTCGACGGCATGATCGCGCGGCGTTTCGGGCGCGTCGTCAACATCACCTCCAGCTCCGTGAAGGCTCCGATCGACATCCTCGGGCTGTCCAACGGGGCGCGTTCAGGGCTCACCGGTTTCGTCGCCGGCCTCGCCCGCAAGACCGTCGTCCACAACGTCACCATCAACAACTTGCTGCCCGGCATGTTCGACACCGACCGGCTGCGCGGCACCATCGAGGCCTCGGCGCGGGCCGCCGGCGTCAGCGTCGACGAGGCGCGCCGCATGCGCGTGGCCTCGGTGCCGGCGGGGCGGCTGGGCGACGCCTGGGAGTTCGGGCAGGCCTGCGCCTACCTGTGCAGCGCCCAGGCGGCCTATGTCACCGGCCAGAACTTCCTGATCGACGGCGGCGCCTACCCCGGCACCTACTGACCCTCTCCCAGCCGCGCGCTGCCCGCGCGCCTTTCCCCAACCGCGGCCCCAGGCCGGCCGCAGCGTGAAGGAGCCACCATGCCCAAGGCGATAAGAATCGAGCGGACCGGCGGTCCGGAGGTGATGCAGCTGGTCGATGTCGAGGTCGGACCGCCCGGGCCGGGTGAGGCTCAGGTCCGCAATCATGCGATCGGCCTCAACTACATCGACGTCTATTTCCGCACCGGCCTGTATCCCATGCCGCTGCCCGCCGGCATCGGCCTCGAAGGCGCAGGCGTCGTGACCGCGGTGGGCGCGGGCGTGACCTCGGTGAAGGTGGGCGATCGCGTCGCCTACTGCGGCCAGCCGCCGGGTTCCTACGCCGAGCTGCGCAACATGCCGGCCGCGCCGCTGGTCAAGCTGCCCAGGGCGGTGGGCTTCGACACCGCCGCCGCGATGATGCTCAAGGGCCTCACGGTGCAGTACCTGTTCCGCCGTACCTACAAGCTGCAACGGGGCCAGACCATCCTGTTCCACGCGGCCGCCGGTGGCGTGGGCCTGATCGCGATGCAGTGGGCCAAGGCGCTCGGCGTCACGGTCATCGGCACCGTGGGCTCGGAGGCCAAGGCGAAGCTCGCGCGCGACTTTGGCGCCGACCACGTGATCCTCTACAACAAGGAGAATGTGGTCGAGCGGGTGCGCGAGATCACCCGCGGCGAGATGGTCCCGGTGGTCTACGACTCGGTCGGCAAGGACACCTTCCAGGCCTCGCTCGACTGCCTGCAGCCTTTCGGGCTGTTGGTCAGCTTCGGCAACGCCTCCGGCCCGGTGCCGCCGATGCCGCTCACCGCGCTCAAGGGCTCGCTCTACATCACCCGTCCCTCCCTGATGGCGCACACCGCGCGTCGCGAAAATCTCGAGGAAATGTCGGCCGACCTGTTCCGCATGGTCTCCAGCGGCAAGGTGCGCATCGAGATCGACCAGCGCTATCCGCTGGCCGAGGCGGTCCGCTCGCACCAGGATCTCGAGTCGCGGCGTACCACCGGCTCGACGGTGCTGCTGCCCTGAGGCGGCCCGCAGCCGCTGTGACCCCCGCGTCATGACCGCGGCGCCCGTGTCGTCGACCCGCGCCTTCGCCGGCGTCGGGCGCCTGTACGGCGAGGCTGGGCTCGCGCGCCTGCGCGGCTCGCGGGTCTGCGTGGTGGGTGTGGGCGGCGTCGGCTCGTGGGCGGCCGAGGCGCTGGTGCGTTCCGGGATCGGTGCGATCACGCTGATCGACCTCGATCATGTCGCCGAATCCAACCTCAACCGGCAGGTCCTCGCGCTCGCATCCACGCTCGGTATGGCCAAGGTCGAGGCGATGCGTGCCAGGCTCCTTGACATCGCGCCCGACTGCCAGGTCGACGCGATCGATGCCTTCATCGATACCGACAACGTGGCTGCGCTGGTGCCCGGGGGGTGCGCGGTGCTCGACGCGATCGACGCGCCGCGGGCGAAGGCGGCGCTCATCGCGCTGTGCGCCCGGCGCGGGCAGCCGCTGATCGTCTGTGGTGCAGCCGGCGCCCGTACCGACCCGCTCGCCCTTGCGGTCGATGATCTTGCCCGGGTGCGCGGCGATGCCCTGCTCGCCGGGGTACGCGCGCGGCTGCGCCGCGATCATGGATTCCCGCGGGAGACCGGGCGAGCCTTTGGCGTGATGGCGGTTCATTCGCGCCAGTCGCCCATCGCCCGACCGGGCACGGGCTCGGGAGGGCCCGACACCGGGTCTGCCGGCGGCGCGCCGCTGGCCTGCGCCGGCTATGGTTCGATCGTCACGGTCACGGCTACCCTCGGGATGGTGGCTGCCGCCCGACTCATCGACGCCATCGTCGCGGCGCCTGCTGCCCCCCGCGGGCACGTGGCTTGCTTGATCCGACGCACCGCGTCCTCCCCGGAGTAATGGTCGTGTCGATCCACGTCGCCCTCAATCATGTCACCCACTACCGCTATGACCGGTCGGTAGCGCTCGGCCCTCAGGTGGTTCGCCTGCGGCCCTGTCCGCATGCCCGCACGCGCATCCTGTCCTACTCGCTGCGGGTCACGCCCGAGACGCATTTCATCAACTGGCAGCAGGATCCGCAGTCGAATTACCAGGCACGGCTGGTCTTCCCCGACAAGACCCGCGAGCTGCGCATCGAGGTCGATCTCGTCGCCGAGATGTCGGTGTTCAATCCCTTCGATTTCTTCCTGGAGCCGCAGGCTGAGCAGCATCCCTTTCAGTACACCGGCGAGCAGCTGGTCGAGCTCGCGCCTTTCCTGGTTCGCGAGACGGCGGGCGAACGCTTTGCCCGGCTGCTGGCGAGCCTGCCCGCCGGGCCGGTGCGCACCATCGATTTTCTGGTGGCGATCAACCAGCGCCTGCAGCGCGAGATTGCCTACCTGATCCGGCTCGAGCCGGGCGTGCAGAGCCCGGAGGAAACCCTCGAACGGGGCTCCGGTTCGTGCCGCGATTCCGCCTGGCTGCTGGTGCAGCTTCTGCGCTACCGGGGTCTGGCCGCGCGTTTCGTCTCCGGTTACCTCATCCAGCTGCGCCCCGACGTGAAGGCGCTGGACGGGCCCAGCGGCGCCGAGGCCGACTTCACCGATCTGCACGCCTGGTGCGAGGTCTATCTGCCGGGAGCCGGCTGGATCGGCCTGGATCCCACCTCGGGGCTCCTCGCGGGCGAAGGCCACATTCCGCTCGCCTGTTCGCCCGAGCCCTCGTCGGCCGCGCCGGTCTCCGGCATGGTCGATCCCGCCGAGTGCGAGTTTTCGCATGCGATGCGTGTCGACCGGATCTGGGAAGCGCCGCGCGTCACGCTCCCCTACACCGAGGCGCAGTGGGCCGACATCGAGGCGCTCGGTCGTCGGATCGACGAGGCGCTGCGGGCCGGGGATGTGCGCCTGACCCAGGGCGGCGAGCCCACCTTCGTGTCGGTCGACGATCGCGACGGCGCCGAATGGAACGGCGATGCGCTCGGGCCGACCAAACGCCGGCTGGCGGGCGAACTCTTCTGTCGGCTGCGCGACCGCTACGCGCCGCAGGGCCTGGCGCACTTCGGGCAGGGCAAGTGGTACCCGGGCGAGCAGCTGCCGCGCTGGTCCCTCAACCTGATCTGGCGGCGCGATGGCGAGCCGATCTGGCACGATCCCGCGCTGCTGGCCGACGAACGCGATACCCATGGTGCCGACGCCGCGCTGGCCGCCCGCTTCCTGCGCGAACTCGCCGATCGGCTCGCAGTGGATCCCGGACGGGTCTTCCCGGCCTACGAAGACGCCTGGTACTACCTGTGGCGCGAGCGGCGGCTGCCGGTCAATGTCGATCCCTTCGATGCCCGGCTCGACGATCCGCTCGAGCGAGAGCGGCTGCGCCGGGTCTTCGAGGCGGGCCTGGCCACGCCGGTCGGCAGCGTGCTGCCGCTGGCGGCGGGTGCGCCAGGCGCCGCGCGCTGGCGCAGCGGCGCGTGGTTCCTGCGCGGCGAGCGCTGCTACCTGCTGCCTGGCGATTCGCCGATCGGCTATCGCCTGCCGCTCGATTCGCAGCCCTGGCAGCCGCCGGGTGAGCGCGACGTCGCGCCACCGCCCGATCCCTGGCGTGAGCTGTCCGCCTTGCCTCCCCGGCATGTCGTGCGCCAGCGGATGCAGCAGCTCGGCGACACGCCGCGCGCGCCGGCTTCCGGGTCCGCCGTGGAGGCTCGCGCGGCCGCCGGCTGGCAGCCCGACGACCTGGTGCGCACGGCGATGTGTGCGCAGCCGCGCGAGGGCAGGCTCTATCTGTTCATGCCACCGATCGCCGATACCGAGGCCTATCTCGAGCTCGTCGCCGCGATCGAGGCCACCGCCGCGGCACTCGCCGTTCCGGTGGTGCTCGAAGGCTACGAGCCCCCCCGCGATCCCCGGCTGATGCAGCTTCGGGTCACGCCCGATCCTGGCGTCATCGAGGTCAATGTCCAGCCCGCGTCGAGCTGGTCGGAGCTCGTCGACCAGACCAGCTTCCTCTACGAGGCCGCCCACCAGACCCGGCTGTCCACCGAGAAGTTCATGCTCGATGGCCGCCATACCGGCACCGGTGGCGGCAACCATTTCGTGCTCGGTGGGGCATCCCCCGCCGATTCCCCCTTCCTGCGCCGGCCCGACCTGCTCGCGAGCATGCTCGGCTACTGGCACAACCACCCGTCGCTCTCCTATCTCTTTTCGGGGCTGTTCATCGGCCCGACCAGCCAGGCGCCGCGTACCGACGAGGCCCGCAACGACTCGGTCTACGAGATCGAGATCGCGCTGCGCGAGCTGCAGCGGTTGCAGGCGCAGGCACCGGGCGGCGAGCTGCCGCCCTGGGCGATCGACCGGCTGCTGCGCAACCTGCTGATCGATGTCACCGGCAACACCCATCGCGCCGAGTTCTGCATCGACAAGCTCTACTCGCCCGACGGGCCCGCGGGGCGTCTGGGCCTGCTCGAGATGCGCGCCTTCGAGATGCCGCCGCACGCGCGCATGAGCCTTGCCCAGCAGTTGCTGATGCGCGCACTGGTCGCACGCTTCTGGTCACAACCCTACCGGCCGTCGCGCCTGCAGCGCTGGGGCACCGAGCTGCACGACCGCTTCATGCTGCCGCACTTCGTCTGGGAAGACTTCACCGACGTCATCGACGAGCTGCGGCAGGCCGGCTACCCGCTGCGCGCCGAATGGTTCGCGCCGCACTTCGAGTTCCGCTTCCCGCGGCTGGGGGATTTCGCGGCGCGCGGTGTCGAGGTCGAGCTGCGTCTTGCGCTCGAACCCTGGCATGTGATGGGCGAGGAGGGCGGTGCCGGCGGGACGGTGCGCTACGTCGACTCGTCGGTCGAGCGGCTGCAGCTGCGGGCCACCGGCCTGATCGGCGACCGTCATGTGCTGGCCTGCAACGGACGCCGGGTGCCGCTGCAGCCCACCGGTCGGGTGGGTGAGTACGTGGCCGGGGTGCGCTACCGCGCCTGGCAACCGCCCTCGTGCCTGCATCCCACCATCGGGGCGCATGCGCCACTGGTCTTCGATCTGGCCGATACCTGGATGCAGCGCTCGCTCGGCGGCGCCCAGTACCACGTGGCGCATCCCGGCGGGCGCAACTACGACAGCTTCCCGGTCAATGCCTACGAGGCTGAAGCGCGGCGGCTCGCGCGCTTCTTCCGCGTGGGGCACACGCCAGGCCGGCTCGAGCTCGCGCCGGAGTCGCGCAATCCCGAGCTGCCCCTCACCCTCGATCTGCGTCGCGCGGATTGAGTGCCTCGCCTGCCGCCGCGCTCGGGCTGCTGGGTGCCTACCCGGTGGCCCGCAACCGTTTCGACGAGCTGCTCGAGGCCCCCGGTCGGCCGCGAGCCCACCTGCGGCCGCTGGTCGATCTGCTGGCCGGCGCGCCGGCGCAACGCGTGGCCGAGCGCCTGGAGTCGATCGAGCGACAGATCCGCGATCATGGCGTCACCTACAACGTCTACGCCGATCCGCAGGGTCTCGATCGGCCCTGGGAACTCGACGCGCTGCCGCAGGTCATCGCCGCCGAGGAGTGGGCCCCGCTTGCCGCGGGCATTGCGCAGCGGGCCGAGCTCCTCAACCGCATCCTCGCCGACCTCTACGGCCCGCAGACGCTGCTGCGCGAGGGGCTGATCCCGCCGGAGCTGGTCTTCGGTCATGGCGGCTTCCTGCGCGCCGCCCACGGCACCCGCGCCCCGGGGGGTATCTTCCTGCATCTTTACGCGGCAGACCTGGCCCGCTCGCCCGATGGCCGCTGGTGGGTGCTCGGGGATCGGACGCAGGCTCCTTCGGGCGCCGGCTATGCGCTCGAAAACCGGCTGATCGTGTCGCGCGTGTTCCCGGAGCTCTTTCGTGACATGCGCGTGGTGCGGCAGGCCGCCTTCTTCGGCGGGCTGCGCGATGCGCTGGCGCGTCTGGCCCCGCGTGAGGACGGGCCGCCGCTCACCGTTCTGCTCACCCCGGGTCCCTACAACGAAACCTACTTCGAGCATGCGCTGCTCGCGCGCTACCTCGGTCTGCCGCTGGTCGAGGGGGCCGACCTCAGCGTGCGCCAGGGCAAGGTCTGGCTCAAGACCCTGGAGGGCGGGCGTCGTGTTCACGCGATCCTGCGACGGCTCGACGAAGACTATTGCGACCCCCTCGAGCTGCGGGCCGACTCCGCGCTTGGCGTGCCGGGTCTGCTCGACTGTGCACGTCGCGGCACCGTGCTGCTCGCCAATTCCCTCGGCTCGGGTGTGCTCGAATCGGGTGCGCTGCTCGGATTCCTGCCGGCCATTGCCGAGCGGCTGCTCGGCGAGCCGCTGCGCATTCCCTCGGTGGCCACCTGGTGGTGCGGCGAGCCCGCGGCGCTCGAGGATGCCTTCTCGCGCCTGAGCTCGCTGGTGTTCAAGCCAGCCACGCCCGACCATCGCTTCGAACCGGTGTTCGGTCACGACCTCGACGCCTCGTCAGCGGCGCGCCTGCGCGATCAGGTGCGCCGCCATCCCGAGCGCTACGTCGCCCAGGAACTGGTGGAGCTCTCCCAGGCGCCGGTGCTCGAACGTGGTCAGCCGGCACGACTGGGGGCGCGTGCGCTCGGGCTGCGGGTGTTCGCCGCCGCCACGGGTTCGGGCTATGCCGTCATGCCGGGCGGGCTTGCGAGGGTGGCAAGTTCGCCAGGCATGCGGGTGGTATCCATGCAGCGTGGCGGCGCCTCCAAGGACATCTGGGTGCTGTCGGCCGGACCGGTCAATGCCGCGTTCTCGCTGCTGCGCAGCACCGTGGGCCCGGGCGAGCTCGCGGTGGCGGTGGCGGCGCTGCCGTCGCGGGTGGCCGAAAATCTCTTCTGGTTCGGGCGCTACGCGGAGCGCAGTGAAGACGGGGCGCGTCTGTTGCGCCTGGGCCTGAACCATCTGCTCGAGGGTGGCGACGAGACCGCCGGGGAGGCCGCCGCGGCGGTCGCGCTCGCACGCCGCATCGGGCTGCTCGGGCTCGAGGAGAGCCCTGACGAGGGCTGGCTTCTCGCCGCGGTGCGTGGCGATCGTCTCGGCGGGCTGGCGGGAAATCTGCGTCAGCTCGCGCGGGTGGCCCACAGCCTGCGCGATCGTCTGTCGGCCGATAACTGGCGCGCCCTCAACCGCCTGATCCAGGACGGCGAGATCCAGCCGCAGCCGACGCTGCTCGATGCGCTTGGCCGGGCCGATCGTGCGATCACCGGCCTGGTCACCCTCTCCGGCTATGCGCTCGATGGCATGACCCGCGATACCGGCTGGCGCTTCCTCTCGATCGGCCGGCGCATCGAGCGCCTTGCCTTCGTCTGCCAGGCGCTCGAAACCGCGCTTGCCGAGGGGCGTGACGCCGGGCTGGGCTGGCTGCTCGACCTGGCCGATTCCAGCATCACCTACCGCACCCGCCATCTCGGCAGCCCGGAGTGGTTGCCGGTGCTCGATCTGCTGATCCGCGACCCGGGCAACCCGCGCTCGATCGCGTTCCTGGCGCGTGGCGCGCTCGATTTCCTCGGACGTCTGCGCGCCGACTTCGGCGCCTGTGGCGACGAGGTGCTTGCCGCGGCGGTCGAGGCCCTGAAGGGGCTCGATGATCCTCGACATCTGCATCCCGACGATCCCGTCCTCGCCGCCACGCTGGGCGCTCTGCGGGGCGCCGCCTACACCGTGAGCGACCGGCTGACCGAGCGCTTCTTCGGTCATGCGGCAGCGATCCAGCGTACCCCGCTCGCCGGCTGAGGGCGATGAGCGTCGCCCCTGGATCCCTGCCCGAGACGCCTGCCGCGCGTCGCTACCGTATCGTCCACGAGACCGAGTACCGGTATGCATGGCCAGCCGACAGCGCCTGGCAGCTTGCGCATCTGCGCCCCCGTCCCACGCCGCGCCAGCAGCTGCTGTCGCACCGGCTGCGTGTCGAACCCGAGCCGGCCGAATGCGCCGACGATCTCGACTATTTCGGCAATCCGGTGCAGCGCTTTGCCGTCCCGATGGTCCATGAGCGACTGCTGGTGCGCAGCGATGCCGAGGTGGCTGTGCGGGCGCCCGCGCGCGTCGGGCCGTCGACCGCCTGGGAGGAGCCCGTCCTTGCCTTGCGACGGGCAGGCCCCGAGCGGCGCTGGGAGCTCGCGCAGTTCGTTCAGGCTTCGCCGCACGTGCCGCTGCTGGCCGCGGCTGCCGCCCTGGCGCGCCCGCTCTTCTCGCCCGGCCGCGACCTGCGGCGCGCGCTGCTCGGGCTGGCGCTGCGCATCCAGGAGGAGTTCCGCTTCGATCCCCAGGCCACGCAGGTCGGTACGCCGCTTGCCGAGGTGCTGGCCGCGCGTCGGGGTGTGTGCCAGGACTTTGCCCACCTGATGGTGGCCGCGCTGCGTGCGCTCGGTCTGCCGGCCCGCTATGTCAGCGGTTACCTGCTTACCGATCCCCCGCCCGGTCAGCCGCGTCTCGTGGGCGCGGATGCCTCGCACGCCTGGGTATCGGTCTGGTGCGGCGAGGCCGGCTGGGTCGATATCGATCCCACCAACGGGCGCTTCGTCGACCAGGCCTTCGTCACGCTGGCCTGGGGGCGCGATTACGGCGATGTCGCGCCGCTGCGGGGCGTGGTGCGCGGCGGCGGGTGCCAGAGGCTCGACGTGCGGGTCACGGTGACACCAGCCCCCTGAAGCGGACCGCCATCGGCGGCGCGCGCGCTACCATCGAGGCCTTCGTACCGAGGAGCGTTTCCGATGATCAGCTACGACGTAATCGAGCATGGCAAGCCGCTGCAGGCGCGGCTGCGCGAGACCCCGATGCCGCAGGGCCGCGAGGTGCTGGTGCGCATCACCCGCTCGGGCATCTGCCACTCCGATCTGCACATCTGGGACGGCTACTTCGATCTCGGCGGCGGCAATCGCGCCTATGTGCGCGATCGGGGCTGCGTGCCCCCCTTCACGATGGGCCATGAGCCCTTCGGCGTGGTCGAGGCGCTCGGGCCCGAGGCCTCGGGCGTGAAGATCGGCGACCGCCGAATCGTCTACCCCTGGATCGGCTGCGGTCGCTGCGCCTCCTGCGAGGCCGGGCAGGACAACTACTGCATGGCCGGTCGCTTTCTGGGCGTGCTCGCGCCGGGCGCCTATGGCGATCGGGTGCTCGTGCCCGACGCGAAGTACCTGGTCGATGCCGAAGGCCTCGACGAGGCCTATGCGGCCACGCTCGCCTGCTCCGGTCTGACCGCCTACAGCGCGATCGGCAAGCTGCCCGAGCTCACCGGGCGCGACTGGGTCGCGGTGCTCGGCTGTGGCGGGCTCGGCATGGCCACGATCGCGATCCTGCGGGCGCGCGGCGTCGAGAACATCGTCGCCTGCGACATCGACGCCGGCAAGCTTGCCGAGGCCATGGCCCACGGCGCTCGCGCCAGCCTCGACACGCGGCTGCCCGATGCGGTGGCGCAGCTCAAGGCGATCACTGGCGACAACCTGATCGGCGCGATCGATCTGGTCGGCATGCCAGCGACCGCCCAGCTCGCGATCGGCGCCTTCCGCAAGGGCGGCCGCTACGTGATGTGCGGTCTCTATGGCGGGCAGATCACGCTGCCGATGCCGCCGCTGGCGCAGCGCGCGCTGACCATCGGTGGCTCCTACGTGGGCAACCTCCAGGAACTGCGTGAGCTGGTCGCCCTGGCGCAGTCAGGCAAGCTGCGCCGCACGCCGGTCGAGGTGCGGCCTGCCAGCGAGATCAACCGCAGCCTCGACGAACTCAAGGCGGGCAAGGTGCTCGGCCGCGTGGTCATCGACATGGAGACCGCGGCGCCCTGAGCCGCGGTTGCCCGGCGCCGCCGCGGTGGCGCCGGGCGTGTCGGCTCATTCGCCGACGGCATCCTTCTCGCATTTCTTCACGAAGCTGGTTTTTGCCGCGCCCGAGAGCTTCTTCTCGGCGGCTGCGGTCTCGCAGTGCTTCTGCGCGTCTTCGGTGCATTTCTTCATGAAGCTGGTCTTGGCCGCGCCGGCGAGTTTCTTCTCGGCGGAGCGGGCGGTGCAGCTGCCGCCGTCGGCCAGGGCCGGTGCGGCGGTCAGCGACAGAATCGTGGCGAGGATGAGCGTGCGCATGGGGGTCTCCGTGAGGGTTGGGCGCGCCGGGGCTGCGAGCCGCGCGCATCGCAGCATATCCGGGACGCTACCGCAAGGCCTCTGCGTCGCGGCAGTCTATGATCGCCGCGCCGGCGGCTGCCTGCCGTCTCCGGCCCAACCAAGCGGAGCGATTCCACCATGAGCGTGATGAACACCCGGATCACCGAGATGCTCGGTATCCGCTACCCGATCATCCAGGGCGGCATGCAGTGGGTCGGCCGGGCCGAACTCGCGGCGGCGGTCTCCAACGCGGGTGGCCTGGGCATCCTGACCGCGCTCACGCAGCCCAGTCCCGAGGCGCTCGCCGCCGAGATCGAGCGCTGCCGCGGGCTGACCGACCAGCCCTTCGGCGTCAACCTGACCATCCTGCCTTCGGCGAGTGCGCCCCCCTACGAGCAGTACCTCGATGTCGTCATCGGTTGCGGGGTCAAGGTTCTCGAGACCGCCGGGAACAACCCGCAGGCCTTCATCGCCAAGGCGAAGGCGGCGGGCGTGCGCATCATCCACAAATGCACCGCCGTGCGTCACGCGCTCTCGGCCGAGCGCAGCGGCGTCGATGCGATCTCGATCGACGGTTTCGAATGCGCCGGCCATCCCGGCGAGGACGACGTCGGGGGCCTTGTGCTGATCCCGGCGGCCGCCCGCAAGGTTCGCATCCCGCTGGTCGCTTCCGGCGGCATCGCCGACGGTCGTGGCATGGCTGCCGCGCTGGTGCTCGGTGCCGAAGGCGTGAACATGGGCACGCGCTTCTGCGCGACCCGCGAGGCGCCGATCCACGATGCCATCAAGCAGGCGCTGGTCGGTGCCGACGAGCGTCGCACCAGCCTGATCTTCCGGACCATGCGCAACACCGGCCGTGTGCTGAAGAACGAGGTCGCCGACGAGGTGATCGCGATCGAGAAGCGCGGCGGAACCTACGATGATGTCCGCGCGCTGGTGGCAGGTGCCCGCGGTCGGGCGGCGCTCGAGGCGGGTGATCCTCAGGCTGGGTTGGTCTGGGCCGGTCAGGTGGTCGGCCTGATCGACGACATTCCCACCTGCGCCGAACTGATCGAGCGCATGGTGGCCGAGTGCCGTGAGCGGCTGCGTGCCGGCACGGCAATCTTCATCTGACGGTAGTCCCCTGCGGAGGTGAGCGATGGCGAGTGAATGCATGGTCGGTGATCGGATCCGCCTGCGGATCGACGATCACGGCGTGGCCGATGTGCGACTGTGGCGCGCCGACAAGATGAACGCGCTCGATGCGGCGATGTTCCATGCGCTGATCGAGACCGGCGAACGGCTCGCGGCGATGGGCTCCGTGCGTGCGGTGGTGCTGTCGGGCGAGGGCCGGGCCTTCTGCGCTGGCCTCGACACCTCGCGCTTCGGCCAGATGGCCTCGGGTGGCGCCGGCG
>Ga0315900_10002382_pt1 | contig 28774 bp, 20 predicted proteins | sample LakEriMetagenome_FD_203521 | JGI IMG/M metagenome (GOLD analysis project Ga0315900, IMG submission 203521) | Freshwater fungal communities from buoy surface, Lake Erie, Ohio, United States - Buoy 12 MA114 | ecosystem: Environmental > Aquatic > Freshwater > Lake > Lake biofilm | place: USA: Lake...
GCGCCACCACGGTGTCCAGGGCCTGTTCGCAGTCCGCCAGGAGGCGGTCGACGGCCGGGCCGACCTGGTCAGGGCGGATGCGGTCGAACAGGGGCAGATCGGTGAAGTCCAGCAGGGGATTGCTCATGCCGCGATTGTGCGACAGGGGCGATCGGCCAGACCGGGTGGGGGCTTGATTTCGGCGGCGGCACGCCCGCTGCCAGGGTCAGCCCGTCGCCCGCTCGGCCGCCTCGAGCGTGTTCACCAGGAGCATCGCCCGGGTCATGGGACCGACACCACCGGGCACCGGGGTGATCCATCCGGCCACCTGCTGCACGCCGTCAAAGTCGACATCGCCACACAGCTTGCCGGCGTCGTTGCGGTTCATGCCCACATCGATGACCACAGCACCGGGCTTGACCATGTCTGCGGTCAGGATATTGCGGCGTCCCACCGCCGCGACCACCACGTCGGCCTGCCGCGTGTGGGCCGCCAGGTCGGGCGTGGCGCTGTGGCAGATGGTCACCGTGGCATTCTTTTGCAAAAGCATCAGGGCCATCGGCTTGCCCACGATGTTGCTGCGGCCGATCACCACCGCATGCTTGCCCCGCAGGTCATAGCCGATGGACTCCAGCATCTTCATGCAGCCGTAGGGCGTGCAGGGCCAAAAACCCGGCTGTCCGACCATCAGGGCACCGGCGCTCGCCACATGGAACCCGTCCACGTCCTTGGCTGGAGCGATCGTTTCAATCACCCGGTGCGCGTCCATGTGCCGCGGCAGGGGCAATTGCACCAGGATGCCGTGTACCGATGGATCAGCGTTGAGCGTGCGGATACGTGCCAGCAGGTCGGCCTCGGTCATCGTCGCCGGATACCGCTCCAGGGTCGCGCCCAGGCCGGTTTCGCTGCTGTCATTGACCTTGTGGCGGGTATACACCTGGCTCGCTGGGTCGTCACCGACCAGGATGATGTTGAGCTGGGGCTGGATCCCCCTTGCCTTGAGGGCCTGGGTGCGATGGGCCACCTCGGCGCGAATCTGCTTGGAAAGGGCGTTGCCGTCGATCAGTCGGGCAGTCATGGCGATCCTGAAATAAAGACGCCCGCGGCTGCCAGCGGCGGGCGGGGAGCGGGGTGGGTGATGACCGATGCGGCGTCGCGCTCAGGACTTTGCCGGGCTCTGGCCCAGGGCGATCTTGAGCAAATCGGCCACCGTGTTCGCATTGAGCTTTTCCATGATGTTGGCGCGATGCGCCTCCACCGTCTTGATGCTGATGCCCAGGTCGTCGGCGATCTGCTTGTTCAGCCGCCCCGCGACGATCCGCTCAAGCACCTGCGCCTCTCGCGAGGTGAGCTTGGACAGCAGAGCGTCGCGACTGGCTGCGCTCTGGAATTCAGCGAACGCCACTCTTGCATGATCGAGCATCCGCTCGACAAGCGAGAGCAGTTCTTCTTCATTGAACGGCTTCTGGATGAAGTCCAGCGCGCCTTTTTTCATGGTGTTGACCGCCATGGGCACATCGCCATGGCCGGTGATGAAGACGATGGGCAGCGGGGAGCGGCGCTCGATCAGACGGTCTTGCAGTTCCAGGCCAGTCATGCCGTTCATGCGGATGTCGACGATCAGGCACGCGACCTCCCGCGGGTCATAGCGGGCCAGGAAGGACTCGGCGGAATCGAAGCAGCGGACGCGGTAGTCCTTGCCCTCCAGGAGCCATTGCACCGAATCGCGGACGGCTTCGTCATCGTCCACCACATACACGGTGCCCCGTTTGGGAATCAGGCTCATGCGGTCACCCCTGCGTTCTTGTCGGTCAAATCTTGGGCGGCGCCGGGCTCGGGTATCCAGAAGGAAAACATGCAACCAGCCACCTCAGTCCCATTGTAGATGTTCTGTGCATCCATCCTGCCGTGGTGCGACTCGACGATCGTGCGGCACAGATTCAGGCCGATACCCATGCCCTCGGCTTTGGTGGAAAAGAAGGCCTCGAATAGCCGCTCCATCACTTCCGGCGCCAGGCCGCGTCCGGAATCGCGCACGCTGAATTCCACTCCGGGCTGTTCTTCGAGCGTCATGGGCACGACGCGCAGTTCAACGTTGCGCTCGGGAGCGGGGCGCTGCGCCGCATTCACCGATTCGGCGGCGTTCTTGAGCAGATTGACCAGCACCTGCTCAATCAGGATCGGGTCGACCATCAGGCGCGGCAGGCGGGCGGCGATGTAGGGCGACAAGCGCACGTTATGCCGCCTCAGTTCAATCTCGACCAGTTCGACCGCTTCGGCCACCATGGGCGCGATGTCGGCCAGGGTGCGATTGGGCTCGCTGCGCTTCACAAAGGTCCGAATGCGCTGGATGATCTGCCCGGCCCGTTGCGCCTGACGTGCGGTTTTCTCGAGTGCCGCGAGCAGGTCGGCCTCTTCAATCTGCCGCCCGCGGATGCGGGAGACCATGCCGTTGCAGTAGTTGCTGATGGCCGTCAGGGGCTGGTTGAGTTCATGGGCCACGCTGGAGGCCATCTCGCCCATCGTGATCAGCCGGCTTGCCGACTGTGCCCGTTCGGCCTGCAGGGCCGCCTGTTCCTCAGCCCGACGGCGGGCGGTGATGTCGGTGGCGATCACCATCTGCGCGAGCCGGCCATCGACCCAGGTCAGGTAGCGGGTGCGCACCTCCAGCCATTTGTCCAGTTCGCGCTCGAAGATTTCCGCACTTCCAGGTTGCACCGCCTCGATCTGGTCGGCCGGCAGGCCGACGAGGGCATCGACATCGTCGCCCGTGTCGTCGGACGGGGGATGCGCGGGCATGCCGGCCTGGGCCACCAGCTGCAGGTGGCCGGCGCTGCGGGTGCCAAACCACTGCCGATAGAGCCGGTTGGCAAACAGCAGTTCCTCGCTGCCCAGGGGGGCAACCGAGACGGAGGCGTCCAGCGCCTCCAGAACGGTGGTGAACCGCTGGTGCGATGCCTCCAGCTGCGCGCGAATCCGATTGGGCTCGGTGATGTCGGTCATCGAGGTCATCCAACCGGTTTGTCGTCCGGCCGCATCCACCAGCGGCGACACGTACATCCGGGCATCGAACAGCGAGCCGTCCTTGCGTTTGACGCGCACCTGGAATCCCCCGGGCACGGTGCGGCCCTGCAGTTCGTCCTCCAGGCGCGCGGTGAGCATCTCGCGGTCAGCCTCCGGCCAATAGGGAAAAGGGGGCAGGCGGTTCACCAGTTCGGCCTCGCCCCAACCGGTCATCTGGCAGAAGGCCGGATTCACATAGGTGATGCGTCCCTGCAGGTCGAGCGCGCGCATGCCCGTGAGCATGGAGTTCTCCATGGCGCGTCGGAAGTTGGTTTCTGCCACCAGGGCGCGCTGTGTTTGCAGCCGCCGCCGGGTGTGGCGCCAGTTGCCAATCAGCATCCAGGCGGTCATGACACTGAGCACGCCGACCAGCCAGAACAGCCCCGTGCCAATGAGGCCCTGCGAGGTGCGATAGGCCTGCGCCCGCAGCATCAGGCCATTGCCCACCGGCGAGACGGGCACCTCGTATTCGTTGGCCGCCTGCACGAGCCAGGGCAGCAGACGCGTGGCGCCGTTTCCGGCCGAGACCGTCGAGCCGGCCAGCACCTGGTCATTGCCATCGAGCAGGGCCACCGCATATCTGGCGGTCACCTCGGGCGGTACGGCGTAGCGAAGCAGGCTGTCGACGGAGAACTCCGCGAGCACCACGCCCAGGAATCGGCCCTGGTCCAGCATTGGCACGTGCAGTTGCAAGACGCTGCCGTTGTCGGCGCCGGCTTGGGGCTGCGAGTACACCGGCTGCTGCAGGTCGCGCGCCAGACCGAACATCGCTTCGGTTTCGTTGCCCCGCAGGATTTCACCGACCGGCCGCGGGACTCCAAACACCAGACTCGGGCTGGCATAGGACACCTTTGCCCGGCGGCGGTCGTCGATCCATGAGAGGGTCTGCAACTCGGGGTGCTGCAGCACCATCGCCTCGGCACGCCCCATGAATTCGAGCGAATCGATCTCGCGGTTGGCCACGTCGCGGGCCAGTCGCATCAGCTGTTCCTGTCGCTCCAGCATCCGCAGTCGCACGCGCTGCTGCGCGTATTCGACATCGCGCTTGACCGCCTCCAGCTCCCGCTCCTGTTCTTCGGTGCGCAGGTAGGTGAAGGCACTGGCGATGGCCGCGAGAAACAGGAGCACGGCGGCCAACGGGGCCAGCACGGCAAGCCGATCCTGCCGGCTGGCGGACTGGCCGAGCCACCACCGCCGAAGCCAGGGCGCGGGGGCGGCACCCTCGGGCGCTTCGGGAGTGGGCGTAGAGACCTGCATGAGACGGTAAGTGTAGGCCGCTGCGCGCGAGGGGCTCATTTCGGATACCGTGGGGATCTGGTCTTGGTACTTTTGAATGCTGCGCCGCCGCAATATCTCTTATTGTGAAATGCTGTGGCGTTATTTGAAATTCTGAGGAACTGTGTCACACTCGCGGCACGCCGCGGCGATCCCGCGCGACCACAAACCAGCTGCCAACGAGGAGACACGCATGTCAGCGCAACCCGACCATCTGTTCGGATCGGCCGCCAACGACCCGGACACCCAGGAAACCCGCGAATGGATCGACGCCCTGTCGGCGGTGATCTCCAGCCAGGGCCGTGAGCGCGGGCACTTTCTCCTTGAGCAGTTGCTAGAACAGGCGCGCCAGCAGGGCATCGATCTGCCGTTTTCCGCCACCACCGCCTATGTGAACACCATCGAGCCGGAGGACGAGGCCCGCTGTCCGGGCAACCTCGACATCGAGGAGCGCCTGCGCGCCTACATGCGCTGGAACGCGATGGCGATGGTGGTCAAGGCCAACCGTCTGCATCCCGAAGACGGGGGCGACCTCGGCGGCCATATCAGCTCGTTCGCCTCGGTGGCCACGATGTTCGGTGCCGGCTTCAACCACTTCTGGAAGGCCGAACAGGGCGACAAGGGCGGCGACTGCCTCTACATCCAGGGTCACAGCGCGCCTGGCGTGTATGCCCGCGCCTTCCTCGAGGGACGAGTGACCGAGGAGCAACTCCTGAATTTTCGCCAGGAGGTGGAGGGAAAGGGCCTGTCCTCGTACCCGCACCCGAAGCTGATGCCCGAGTTCTGGCAGTTCCCCACGGTATCCATGGGCCTGGGTCCCCTGATGGCGATCTATCAGGCGCGTTTCCTGAAATACCTGCATGCCCGCGGCATCGCCGATACCTCCGGCCGCAAGGTCTGGGCCTTCCTGGGCGACGGCGAGATGGACGAGGTCGAAAGCCTGGGCGCCATCGGCGTGGCCGCGCGTGAAAAGCTCGACAACCTGATCTTCGTCGTCAACTGCAACCTGCAGCGCCTGGACGGCCCGGTGCGTGGCAACGGCAAGATCATCCAGGAGCTCGAAGGGGAGTTCCGCGGTGCCGGGTGGAACGTGATCAAACTGATCTGGGGTTCGTACTGGGATCCGCTGCTGGCGCGTGACAAGGAAGGGATCCTGCGCCAGATCATGATGGACACCCTCGACGGTGACTACCAGGCGATGAAGGCCAACGACGGTGCCTTCGTCCGCAAGAATTTCTTCGGCCGCCATCCCAAGGCGCTCGAGATGGTGGCCCACATGTCCGACGATGACATCTGGCGCCTCAACCGTGGTGGCCATGACCCGCAGAAGGTGTATGCCGCCTACCAAGCCGCGGTGAACCACACCGGCCAGCCGACCGTGCTTCTGATCAAAACGGTCAAGGGATTCGGTATGGGCAAGGCCGCCGAGGGCAAGAACATCGCGCACCAGGCCAAGAAGCTCACCGACGAGGACATCAAGGCCTTCCGCGACCGCTTCAACATTCCCATCCCCGACGAGAAGCTGCCCGAGATCCCGTTTTACAAGCCGGCCGAGAACACGCCGGAAATGCAGTACCTGCACGAGCGGCGCAAGGCCCTGGGTGGGTACCTGCCCGCCCGCCGCGTGAAGGCCGACGAGACGCTGCAGGTCCCTGGTCTGGACGCCTTCAAGGCGGTCACCGAGCCCACGCCGGAGGGGCGGGAAATCTCCACCACCCAGGCCTATGTGCGCTTTCTGACCGCGCTGCTGCGTGACAAGGAGCTCGGCCCGCGCGCGGTGCCCATTCTGGTGGACGAAGCCCGTACCTTCGGCATGGAAGGCCTGTTCCGCCAGATCGGCATCTACAACCCCGATGGCCAGAAATACACCCCGCAGGACCGCGACCAGGTCTCCTACTACAAGGAGGACCAGTCCGGGCAGATCCTGCAGGAGGGCATCAACGAAGCCGGCGGCATGGCCAGCTGGATCGCCGCAGCCACGTCGTATTCGACGAACAACCGCATCATGGTGCCGTTCTACATCTACTACTCGATGTTCGGCCTGCAGCGGGTGGGCGACCTGTGCTGGGCGGCTGGCGACATGCAGGCCCGGGGCTTCCTGCTCGGAGGTACCTCCGGGCGCACCACGCTCAATGGCGAAGGCCTGCAGCACGAAGACGGCCACAGCCATATCCTGGCGGGCACCATTCCCAACTGCATCAGCTACGACCCGACCTTTGCGCATGAGGTGGCAGTGATCATGCAGCATGGCCTCAAGCGCATGGTCGAACAGCAGGACAACGTCTTCTACTACCTCACGCTGCTCAATGAAAACTACCCGATGCCCGGGCTCACCGCGGGCACCGAGGAGCAGATCATCCAGGGCATGTACCTGTTCAAGCCCGGCACGGCCGGCGCAGGCAAGGCCGCGGCGCCTCAGGTGCAGCTGCTGGGATCGGGCTCAATCCTGCGCGAGTCGATAGCCGCCCAGGCACTCCTTCAAAAGGACTGGGGCGTGTCGGCCAGCGTCTGGAGCTGCCCCAGCTTCAACGAGCTGGCCCGCGAAGGCCAGGACTGCGAACGCTGGAACCTGCTTCACCCGACCGACGCGCCGCGCGTGTCCTTCGTGAGCCGGCAGCTTGCCCCGCATGCGGGCCCGGTGATCGCCTCCACCGACTACATCAAGGCCTACGCCGAGCAGATCCGCCCGTTCATCCCCCAGGGCCGGATCTACAAGGTGCTGGGCACCGACGGTTTCGGCCGCAGCGACTTCCGCAGCCGGCTGCGCGAGCACTTCGAGGTCAATCGCCACTACATCGTGGTGGCCGCCCTGAAGGCGCTGAGCGACGAGGGCAAGGTGCCGGTGGCCAAGGTGACCGAGGCCATCACCCGCTACGGCCTCAAGACCGATCGCATCAACCCGCTGTACGCCTGACGCGTACGCCGCTGGAAGAACACGGAGAAACGAGACATGGCGTTGATTGAAGTCAAGGTTCCCGACATCGGGGACTTCAAGGACGTGGCGGTCATCGAGGTGCTGGTCAAGCCCGGTGACACCGTGAAGGTGGAGCAATCGCTGATCACCGTCGAATCCGACAAGGCCTCGATGGAGATCCCGTCGAGCCATGCCGGCGTGGTCAAGGAGCTCAAGGCCAAGCTGGGCGACAAGATGAACATCGGCGATCTGGTGCTGGTGCTCGAGGCGGACAGTGCTGGCGCCGCGGCCCCCGCTGCACCGGCTGCCGCACCCGCGGCCCCATCGGCCTCCGTGCCGGCGGCGCCTGCACCGGTGCCCTCAGCCGCGCCTGCACCCGCGCCCGCAGCCGCGCCTGCACCCGCGCCCGCAGCCGCAGCCGCAGCCGCAGCCGGCGAGCGGGTGTCGCCGACGGCCGCCCTGCCGCCGCACCAGCCCGGCGCGCCCGGTGGTGCGCTGCCCCATGCCTCGCCCTCGGTGCGCAAGTTCGCGCGCGAGCTGGGCGTGCCGCTGGAGGAGGTCAAGGGCTCCGGCCCCAAGGGACGCATCACGCAGGAAGACGTGCAGGCCTTCACCAAGGCCGTCATGCGCGGCGAGGCCTTCACCCAGGCCGCGGGCGGCAAGGCCCCCGCAGGCGGTGGCGAGGCCCTGGGCCTGTTGCCCTGGCCGAAGGTGGATTTCACCAAATTCGGTCCGGTTGAACGCAAAGACCTCAGCCGCATCAAAAAGATCAGCGGGGCCAACCTGCACCGCAACTGGGTGATGATCCCGCACGTCACCAATCATGACGATGCCGACATCACCGACCTGGAGGCCTTCCGCGTCCAGTTGAACAAGGAACACGAGAAGTCGGGTGTCAAAGTGACCATGCTCGCCTTCCTGATCAAGGCCAGCGTGGCTGCGCTCAAGAAATTCCCCGAGTTCAACAGCTCCCTCGACGGCGAGCAGCTGGTGTTCAAGCAGTACTACCACGTCGGCTTCGCTGCCGACACGCCCAATGGGCTGGTGGTGCCGGTGATCAAGGACGCCGACAAGAAGGGCATCCTGCAGATCAGCCAGGAGATGTCGGAGCTGGCCAAGAAGGCCCGCGACGGCAAGCTCGCGCCGGCCGACATGCAGGGCGCGACGTTCACGATTTCATCGCTGGGCGGCATTGGCGGGCGTTACTTCACCCCGATCATCAACGCGCCGGAGGTGGCGATCCTGGGGGTGTGTCGCAGCCAGACCGAGCCCGTATGGGACGGCCAGCAGTTCCAGCCCCGACTGATGCTGCCGCTGTCGCTGTCGTGGGATCACCGGGTGATTGATGGCGCGGCTGCCGCTCGCTTCAATGCGTTCCTCGGCCAGGTGCTCGCGGACTTCCGCCGCGTGCTGCTCTGACCCGCGCTCGGGAGTTGCGTCATGACCACGGTTGTCGTTGTCCGCAAGAACGGCCAGGTCGCGATTGCGGCCGATACGCTCGTGACCTTCGGCGATACCCGCCTGACGCATCGCCTGGAGTCCAACACCAAGATCTTCCGCGTCGACACCGATGCCGGGACGAGCTACATCGGCATGGCCGGGACCGTGGCGCATTTCCCGGTGCTGCGCAAGGCGCTGGGCACATTGCCGCGGGAGATTCTCCAACTGGGCAGCCGGGAAGAGGTGTTTGACACCTTCACCAAGCTGCATCCCTACCTCAAGGACAACTTCTTCCTCCAGACCAAAGAGGAAGACCACGATCCCTACGAGTCCAGCCAGTTCAGCGTGCTGATCGCCAATGCCAGCGGCATTTACGGCCTGTACAGCTATCGCGAGGTGTTCGAGTTCAAGGAGTTCTGGAGCATCGGCTCCGGACGCAGCTTTGCGCTCGGGGCCATGCATGCCGCCTATGCCAAGGCCAAGACCGCGCGCGAGGTGGCGCAAGCGGGCCTGGCCGCCGGTTGCGAGTTCGACCGCAATTCGGCCGGGCCGTGGGACATGTTCACGCTCAAGACCAAGGAAAACAAGCAATGAGTCAGGTCGAAGTGAAAGTGCCGGATATCGGCGACTTCAAGGATGTCGCGATCATCGAAGTGCTCGTCAAGCCCGGCGACACGATCAAGGCGGAACAGTCCCTGATCACCGTTGAATCGGACAAGGCGTCGATGGAGATCCCCTCGAGCCATGCCGGCGTCGTGAAGGCGCTGAAGGTCAAGCTCGGCGACAAGGTGTCGCAGGGTTCGGTGCTGCTGGTACTGGAAGCGTCGGACGGTGCGGCGGCGGCTCCGGCGGCCGCCCCAGCCGCCCCGGCGGCCACCCCTGCGGCGGCCGCTGCGGCCGTCCAGGCCGCGCCGGCAGTGCCCGCGCCGGTGGCCTCGAGCTACGCTGGCGGCGCCGACCTTGAGTGCGACCTGCTGGTCCTCGGGGGCGGGCCGGGGGGCTATTCAGCCGCCTTCCGGGGTGCCGACATGGGCCTGAAGGTCGTGCTGGTGGAGCGCTATGCCACCCTGGGCGGCGTGTGCCTGAACGTGGGTTGCATTCCCTCCAAGGCCCTGCTGCATGTGGCGGCGGTGATGGACGAGGTGGCGCACTTCGAGGCCCTGGGGGTGAGTTTCGGCAAGCCGACCGTCAACCTCGACAAGCTGCGCGCGCACAAGTCGCAGGTGGTGGGCAAGCTCACCGGCGGCCTGGCTGCGATGGCCAAGATGCGCAAGGTGACCGTGGTGCGAGGCTACGGCAGCTTCGTCGACCCGCATCATCTGCGAGTGGAGGAAACGGCCGGCACGGCGCAGGAAAAGACCGGCCAGTCCAAGACCCTGCGCTTCAAGCAGGCGATCATCGCGGCCGGATCGCAGGCCGTGCGCCTGCCGTTCATGCCCAACGACCCGCGCGTGGTGGATTCCACCGGCGCGCTGGGCCTGGCCAGCGTTCCCAAGCGGATGCTGGTGCTTGGCGGCGGCATCATCGGCCTGGAGATGGGTACCGTCTATTCCTCGCTCGGCGCCCGCCTGGACGTGGTCGAGATGACGGACGGCCTCATGCAGGGCGCCGACCGTGACCTGGTCAAGGTCTGGCAGAAGATGAACGCGCCGCGGTTTGACCACATCATGCTCAAGACGAAAACGGTGGGCGCCGAGGCCACGAAGGACGGGATCCGGGTTCACTTCGAGGGCGAAGGCGCGCCGAAAGAGCCGCAGATGTATGACCTGGTGTTGCAGGCGGTGGGCCGCAGCCCCAACGGTCACAAGATCGGCGCCGAGAAGGCCGGTGTGGCTGTGACCGACCGGGGCTTCATTCCGGTGGACACGCAGATGCGCACCAACGTGCCCCATATCTTCGCCATCGGAGACATCGTCGGGCAGCCGATGCTGGCGCACAAGGCGGTGCACGAGGCCCATGTGGCGGCCGAAGTCGCCGCCGGCGAGAAGGCGGCGTTCGATGCCCGTGTCATTCCGAGCGTGGCCTACACCGATCCCGAGGTGGCGTGGGTCGGCCTGACCGAAGAACAGGCCAAGGCGCAGGGCGTCGCCGTCAAGAAAGGCCTGTTCCCCTGGAATGCCTCCGGCCGCGCGATCGCCAACGGGCGCGACGAGGGGTTCACCAAGCTGCTGTTTGATGCCGGCTCCGGGCGCATCCTCGGCGGTGGCATCGTGGGCACCCACGCCGGCGACATGATTGGCGAGGTGGCCCTGGCCATCGAGATGGGGGCCGATGAAGTGGACATCGGCAAGACCATCCATCCGCACCCGACGCTGGGCGAGAGCATTGGCATGGCGGCCGAGGCTGCCCACGGCACCTGCACCGACCTGCCGCCGGTGCGTAAGGCGGGTTAGGCGTTCAACGGTGGAGGCTCGCTAGCCAATGCCGGCCCGGTGGCTCATGGGGCCGGCGGGGTCTGCTGCGGCGTCTGCTGCGGCATGAGGCCTCAGCGGCCCTGGGAACCGTCGGGCCCGGGGGCGCCCGCCACCACCCGGCGCGCACCGTCAAACCGGCGCACCCAGTAGTTGCCGGCCATGTCGTCCATCCGCACCTGGGCGCCGGGTTTGGGTGCATGGATGAATTTGCCGTTGCCCACGTAGATGCCCACGTGGCTGAAGGCCTGCCGCATCGTGTTGAAAAACACCAGGTCGCCCGGTTGCAGTTCGCGCTGATCGATGGTTTGCGTCGCTGCGGCCTGTTCATTGGCGCGGCGCGGCAGCGCAAGCCCGATGGTCTGCTCGTAGATGGACTGCACAAAGCCGCTGCAGTCGAACCCGTGGTCGCCCGACGTGCCTCCGCGTCGGTAGGGCACGCCCAGAAAGCCCATGGCGTGCACCACCAGCTCTGAGGCCTGGGTGCGCACGGCATGGCTGGCCTGTTCGAGCCGGCCGATCAGCCCGCGTTCGGCGATCAGACGACCCAGCTCGTCGTCTGGGTTGGGCGGCGCAGCCAGCACGGGCCAAGCGAGGGACATGCCCAGGGCGCTCACAGCCAGCAGTCGAAACGGCAGCCTCTTCATTGGCTTGAGCTTAACACCTCGACACGTGGGGTCTCACCGGGCCGACAGAATCCGGGCATGAGCCCGCTTCGCATGCCTGCGCCCGCCCGTTCCCGGTCTTTTCGGGGGGTGCTTCCCAGCGCCTGGTCTGCGCTGCCAGGCTGGATCGCAGCCGCCTTCCTGGTAGGGTCGCCGGTGGCGGTGGAGGCGCAGACGGCGGCGGGGCAGCCGCCCGCTGCGGCTGCGGGACCCGCATGGCGCGTCGACACGGTGGCCAGCGGCCTCGAGCATCCCTGGGCGGTGGCCTTCCTGCCAGGGGGGCGTTTCCTGGTGTCCGAGCGACCCGGCCGGCTGCGAGTGATCGCCACCGACGGCCGGGTCGGCGCTCCGCTGGCCGGTGTTCCGGCGGTGGCCGCCCAGGGGCAGGGCGGCTTGCTCGATGTCGTGCTGGACCGGGCTTTCGAGCGCAATCGCCTGCTGTATCTGTGCTTCGCCGAGCCCGGGCCGGGCGGCACGACCGCGACGGCCCTGGCTAGTGCCCGTCTGTCCGTGGACGACAGCCGGCTTGAAGCGGTCCGTGTGGTGTTCCGGCAGCGGCCGGCGGTCTCGAGCTCGCTACATTTCGGTTGTCGCATCGTGCAGGCACCCGATGGCCACCTGTTCCTTGCGGTGGGCGAGCGGTTTCATCGCATGGCCGACGCGCAGCGCCTGGACAACCACCTGGGCAAGGTGCTGCGCCTGACCGTGGACGGGGCGCCGGCGCCGGGCAATCCGTTTGTCGGCCGGGCGGGCGCAATGCCGGAGATCTGGAGTTTCGGCCACCGCAATCCGCAGGGCGCCACTTGGGGTCCCGACGGCCAACTGTGGGTACACGAGCACGGCCCCCAGGGCGGCGACGAAATCAACCGGCCGCAGCCGGGGCGCAACTATGGCTGGCCCGTGGTCACGCACGGGGAGCAGTATGGCGGCGGGCCAATAGGCGAGGGCGTGACCCACAAGCCGGGGATGGAGGCACCGCTACACCATTGGACGCCGTCGATCGCGCCGTCCGGGATGGCCTTTTTGACCAGTGATCGGTACGGGCCTGCCTTGCGTGGTCAATTGTTTGTCGGCTCGCTTAAATTCCGGCAGCTGGTGCAGTTGGAACTGGCCGAGGGGCGGGTGGTGCGCGAAATGCGCAGCGATCCGGCGGGTGAGCGTGTGCGGGATGTGCGCCAGGGCCCCGACGGTTGGCTGTACCTGCTCACGGACAGCCCGCAGGGCCGACTGCTACGTCTCCTGCCGCCCGCTTGAGGACGCCGGCTGGACAGTCCGCCATGTGGGCCCTTGACCCACTCAGGGCTTGACGAGCCCCTTGCGGACCGCATAGCGGGTGAGGCCGGCGATGTCATGCACCTGCAGGCGATCCATGATCCGTGCCCGATGGACATCGACCGTCTTGGGGGATAAGCCGAGCTCGAACGCGATTTCCTTGGAGGCTTTCCCCATCGCGATCATGCGCAGGATTTCCACCTGCCGATGCGTGAGTTCGTCGTCCACCGTGGGCTCGGACGGCTGCCGAAGGCGCTGGGCGATCACAGGGGTGAAGTAACTGCCCGTCTCCATCACGTCGTGCACAGCCTGCTCGAGTTCGAAGGGCGGGGCGTCCTTGAGCAGGTAGCCGCTGGCTCCAGCCGCCACCGCGCGCTTGACCATGTCTGCCGCGTCGTGCATCGACAGCACCAGCAGGCGCACCCCTGGGTGGCGGTGATGGATGCGAGCGATGGCCTCGATGCCGTCGATTCCCGGCATGGAAAGATCGGTAATCACCAGATCGGGCTCCAGGGCGTCGACCAGGGCGACGAGTTCCTGGCCGTTGCGTGCCTCAGCGATCACGTCGATGCCCGCGATCAGCCCGAGCAATGCCTTGATCCCGGAGCGCACCAGATCATGGTCGTCTGCCAGCACCACACGGACGCCAGCGGTCGAGGGCGATGAGGGCGATGAGGGCGGTGTGGACAGCGGATTCATGACGGGGCCGGGCAAGGGCACGCGACGGGGCTGGCAGGCCGCGTCGTGGAGCCATGCGCCCGCCTGCGCGCCTCCTGCAGGGCATGGCGCCGAGGATGAACCGGACCCAGGACAGGCGCGTCGGCCAATGCCCGAACCGCCTGCCGGAGGGCACCGGCGTCGCCCTAATAAAAAAGAATTCATGCATCTTCTGGGCGGCGGTGTGTCAGTTGGGCGACAGCACTACCAGCTGAAATAATCTGTTGATGCTGCTCAACGCCTCCGATTCCCACCTCGTGCTCGTGGATTACCAACAGCGGCTGATGCCCGCCATTGACCAGGGCGAAGCCGTGGTGACGCAAGCCGTGCGTCTGGCGCGAATCGCCCAGGCGCTGCAGGTGCCCTGCCACGTCACTGAGCAGAATCCAGCCGGCCTCGGGGCGACAGTCGACCCGCTGAGGCCGTGGGTACCGGCGCCCCTGACCAAGACCCGTTTCAGCGCCGCCCCGTTGTTGCTGCCTCGCCTGCGTCCCCCGGCGCGCGCGCCTCGCGGCAATGCCCGCAGCCTCCCGCGCCATCTGCAAAAGCCGGCCGAACCCGAACCCGGGCCGTCGACGGTGGTGATCGCAGGCTGCGAGGCGCATGTGTGCCTGCTGCAAACGGCGCTCGAACTGCTGGACGAGGAGTTCGACGTGTGGGTGGTGACCGATGCCTGCGGTTCGCGCTCGGCGCGGGACCGCGACGCCGCGCTGGACCGGCTGGCGGGCGCCGGCTGCGAGCTGGTGACCACCGAAATGGTGGCCTTCGAATGGCTCGAGGATGCCGAGCATCCCCGGTTCAAGGAGATCCTGGCCTGGATCAAGTAGTGGCCGCGTCGTGGCGCGGCGAAGACGAACCATCGTCAGAAATCAAGAATTCGATTCCCGAGGAGACCCCATGACGACGTATTCGGAGTTTTACCGCCGCTCCATCGACCAGCCCGATGCGTTCTGGGCCGAGCAGGCCCGGCTGATCGACTGGCAGACGCCGCCCCAGCGCATCTGCGACAACGACCATCCGCCGTTCACACGCTGGTTCGTCGGTGGCACCACGAACCTGTGCCACAACGCGGTCGACCGCCACCTGAAGGACCGCGCCGCGCAGCCGGCCCTCATCACGGTCTCCACCGAAACCGACCGCGAAGTCACTTACACCTTCGCGCAGTTGCATGCCGAAGTGCAAAGCGCCGCTGCCATGCTGCAGAAGCTGGGCGTAGGCAAGGGCGACCGGGTCCTGATCTACATGCCCATGATCGCCGAGGCGGTGTTTGCCATGCTGGCCTGCGCGCGCCTGGGGGCGATCCATTCGGTGGTGTTCGGTGGGTTCGCCTCGGTGTCGCTGGCCTCGCGCATCGAGGATGCGTCCCCGAAGGTGATCGTGAGCGCCGATGCCGGCTCGCGCGGCGGCAAGGTGGTGGCGTACAAGCCCTTGCTTGACGAGGCGATCCGCCTGTCCAGTCACAAGCCCGAATCGGTGCTGATGGTCGACCGCGGCCTCGAGGCCTTCGCGATGGTGCCAGGCCGCGATGTCGCATGGGGGCAGCTGGCCCGGGACTGCGCCGGCTCGGTCGTTCCGTGCACCTGGGTGGACGCGACCGACATCAGCTACACGATGTACACCAGCGGCACCACCGGCAAGCCCAAGGGCGTGCAGCGTGACGTGGGGGGCTACGCGGTAGCCCTGGCCTCGAGCATGAAGCACATCATGATGGGGGAGCCGGGCGGCACCTACTTTTGCACCAGCGACATTGGCTGGGTGGTGGGCCATAGCTACATCGTCTATGGCCCGCTCATCGCAGGCATGGCCACGATTCTTTATGAAGGCCTGCCAATCCGCCCCGATGCCGGGGTGTGGTGGAGCCTGGTGGAAAAGTACAAGGTGCAGGTGATGTTCAGCGCGCCCACTGCAGTGCGCGTGCTCAAGAAGCATGACCCGGCCTATCTGAAGAAATACGACCTGTCGTCCCTCAAGGCCCTGTTCCTGGCCGGCGAGCCGCTGGATGAACCCACCGCCCGCTGGATCAGTGATTCCCTGGGCGTGCCGATCATCGACAACTACTGGCAGACCGAAACCGGCTGGCCGATCATGACGATTGCCAACGGCGTCGAGAAAAAGGCCTCCCGCTTTGGCAGCCCCGGCGTGCCGATGTACGGCTGGCGGGTCAAGCTGGTGCATGAAGGCACCGGTGAGGAACTCACGCAGCCCAACGAAAAAGGCGTGGTGGTGATCGAATCGCCCACGCCCCCGGGCTTCATGCAGACGATCTGGCGCGATGACGCCCGCTTCGTCAAGACCTACTGGCAAAGCGTCCCTGGAAAAAGTGTGTACAGCACCTTCGACTGGGGTATTCGCGATGCCGACGGCTACTACTTCATCCTGGGCCGCACCGACGATGTGATCAACGTGGCCGGGCACCGCCTGGGCACCCGCGAAATCGAGGAGAGCATTTCCAGCCATCCCGCCGTGGCCGAAGTGGCGGTGGTCGGCGTGGCCGACTCGGTCAAGGGGCAGGTGGCCATGGCCTTCGCGGTGGTGCGCGATCCCGCTTCGGTGCCCGACGAGGCGGCGCGGCTCAAGCTCGAGGGGGACATCATGAAAGTGGTGGACGGCCAGCTCGGCGCGGTGGCCCGTCCGGCCCGGGTGCGGTTCGTCACGCTGCTGCCCAAGACCCGCAGCGGCAAGCTCCTGCGGCGCGCCATTCAGGCGGTCTGCGAGGGCCGTGACCCCGGCGACCTCACCACCATCGAGGATCCCTCGGCCCTTCAGCAGATCAAGGATCTGGTCCAGCCCGGATGATCCCGCCGGGCCACCGGAACGACCTTTGCCGCACTGCAAGAGGGCAATGGCCGCGTTTGGTGGCACAATCAGGAAGTTACTTTGGTCCTTCCAGCCACAGTCGCATCCGCCAACCGGTTCAGCCGTGCCGCGGAAGGTTTCTCAACCAGCTCAAGCCTCCTTCAGGGGGGCGGAAAGTAGCGAACCATGAGTGAGACGAACTCCGTCTACGCGGCCTATCAGGGCAGCACCTATCTCTTCGGGGGCAACGCGCCCTACGTCGAAGAGATGTACGAAAACTACCTGGCCAATCCCGGCAGCGTGCCCGATACCTGGCGCGCCTACTTTGACGCGCTGCAGCATGTGCCGGCCGTCGACGGCTCGGACGCCAAGGACGTTCCCCACCTGCCCGTGATCAACGCGTTCGCCGAACGCGCCAAGCAGGGCGGCACCCGCACCGTCGTGGCCAGTGCCGACGCCGAGATGGGCCGCAAGCGCACCGCGGTGCAACAGCTGATCGCCGCCTACCGCAACGTGGGCCAGCGCTGGGCTGACCTCGACCCCCTCAAGCGCACCGAGCGCCCGGTCATCCCGGAGCTCGATCCTGCGTTCTACGGCTTCACCGATGCCGACCAGGAAACGGTGTTTGACACGAGCAACACCTTCTTCGGCAAGGACAAGATGGCCCTGCGCGAGCTGCTCAACGCGCTGCGCGAGACCTACTGCGGCACCCTGGGTGCCGAGTACATGTACATCTCTGACCAGGCGCAAAAGCGCTGGTGGCAGCAGAAGCTCGAAAGCATTCGCAGCAAGCCCGCGTTCAGCGCCGAGCGCAAGCGCCACATCCTGGAACGCCTGACCGCCGCCGAAGGTCTGGAGCGGTATCTGCACACCAAATACGTTGGCCAAAAGCGCTTCTCGCTCGAGGGTGGCGAGTCCTTCATCGCCGCCATGGACGAACTGATCCAGCAGGCCGGTGCCAAGGGCGTGCAGGAAATCGTGATCGGCATGGCGCACCGCGGCCGCCTGAACGTGCTGGTCAACACCCTGGGCAAAATGCCCAAGGACCTGTTTGCCGAGTTCGATCACACCGCGCCTGAAGACCTGCCGGCGGGCGACGTCAAATACCACCAGGGTTTCAGCTCCGACGTCACCACCTCTGGCGGTCCGGTGCACCTGTCGCTGGCCTTCAACCCGTCGCACCTCGAGATCGTCAACCCCGTGGTCGAGGGCAGCGTGCGCGCCCGGATGGATCGCCGTGACGACCCCCAGGGCCGGCAGGTGCTGCCGGTGCTGGTGCACGGCGATGCGGCCTTTGCCGGCCAGGGCGTGAACCAGGAAACCCTGGCGCTGGCCGCCACCCGCGGGTACACCACCGGCGGCACGGTGCACCTGATCATCAACAACCAGATCGGTTTCACCACCTCCGACCCGCGCGACCTGCGCTCCACCCTGTACTGCACCGACATCGTCAAGGGGGTCGAGTCGCCAGTGCTGCATGTCAACGGCGACGATCCGGAAGCCGTGGTGCTGGCCACCCAGCTGGCCCTCGAGTACCGCATGGAGTTCCGCAAGGACGTGGTGCTGGACATCATCTGCTTCCGCAAGCTGGGCCACAACGAGCAGGACACCCCGAGCCTGACCCAGCCGCTGATGTACAAGAAGATCGCGGCCCATCCCGGCACCCGCAAGTTCTACGGCGATCGCCTGATTGCCCAGGGCGTGCTGTCCGCCGGCGAACCCGATGACATGGTCAAGACCTACCGGGCCGCCATGGACGCGGGCAAGCACACGGTTGATCCGGTGCTCACCAACTTCAAGAGCAAGTACGCTGTCGACTGGTCGCCTTTCCTGAACAAGAAATGGACCGATGCCGCTGACACCGGCATCCCCCTGGCCGAGTGGAAGCGTCTGGCCGAGAAGATCACCACCGTGCCGGCGAATATCACGCCGCATCCGCTGGTCAAGAAGGTGCTCGATGACCGCGCCGCCATGGGTCGTGGCGAGGCCAACGTCGACTGGGGCATGGGCGAGCACATGGCCTTTGCCTCGCTCGTGGCCTCGGGCTACCCGGTGCGCCTGTCGGGTGAAGACTGCGGCCGCGGCACCTTCACGCACCGCCACTCCGTCATTCACGACCAAAACCGCGAAAAATGGGATGTGGGCACCTATGTGCCACTGGAGAACGTGGCCGAGAACCAGGCTCCGTTCGTCGTGATCGACTCCATCCTGTCCGAAGAGGCGGTGCTGGGCTTCGAATACGGCTACGCCTCCAACGACCCCAACACCCTGGTGATCTGGGAAGCGCAGTTCGGTGATTTCGCCAACGGCGCGCAGGTGGTGATCGACCAGTTCATCGCCTCCGGCGAAGTGAAGTGGGGTCGTGTGAACGGCATCACCCTGATGCTGCCGCACGGCTATGAAGGGCAGGGCCCCGAGCACAGTTCGGCCCGCGTCGAGCGCTTCATGCAGCTGGCGGCCGACACCAACATGGGCATCGTGCAGCCCACCACCGCCAGTCAGATCTTCCATGCGCTGCGTCGCCAGATGATCCGTCAGCTGCGCAAGCCGCTGATCATCTTCACCCCGAAGTCGCTGCTGCGGAACAAGGACGCCACCTCGCCGCTGTCCGAGTTCACCAAGGGTGGCTTCCAGACCGTGATCGGCGAGACGCACGAGCTCAAGGCCGACAAGGTCAAGCGGGTGATCGCATGCTCGGGCAAGGTGTACTACGACCTGGTCAAGAAGCGCGAGGAAAAGGGCGCCGACGACGTGGCGATCATCCGCGTTGAGCAGCTCTATCCCTTCCCGCACAAGGCCTTTGGCGCCGAGCTGAAGAAGTATCCCCACGCGAGCGACATCGTGTGGTGCCAGGACGAGCCGCAGAACCAGGGCGCCTGGTTCTTCATCCAGCACAACATTCACGAGAACATGCTCGACGGCCAGAAGCTCGGCTATGCCGGTCGCGCCGCCTCGGCCTCGCCGGCGGTGGGTTATGCGCACCTGCACCAGGACCAGCAGAAGGCCCTGGTGGATGCCGCCTTCGCCAAGCTCAAGGGCTTTGTCCTGACCAAGTAAACCGGCCGGCTGGCGCAGCCCCCGGTGGGCGGCTGCCAGCCACGCCTGTTTCAGCCAGGCGGCCCCAGACCCAGAATCAAGGAATAAGCAAAATGGCAATCGTTGAAGTGAAAGTCCCGCAGCTGTCCGAGTCGGTGGCGGAGGCGACCCTGCTGTCCTGGAAGAAAAAGCCCGGCGAAGCCGTGGCCCAGGACGAGATCCTGATCGAGATCGAAACCGACAAGGTGGTGCTCGAGGTGCCCGCGCCCAGCGCCGGCGTGATGGCCGAGATCGTGGTGGCCGACGGCGGCACCGTGACCTCCGACCAGGTCATTGCGAAGATCGACTCCGAGGGCAAGGCTGGTGCCGCGGCACCGGCAGCGGCTGCGCCGGCTCCTGCCGCTGCGCCCGCTGCGCCCGCTGCCGCGCCGGCCGCCGCCGGTGGCGCGATGGCAGGCGTGGCCATGCCCGCGGCCGCCAAGCTCATGGCCGATAACCAGCTGGCCCCCGGATCCGTGGCGGGCACTGGCAAGGACGGCCGTGTCACCAAAGGCGATGTGCTTGGCGCTGTGGCCGGTGGCGCCAAGCCGGCCGTGGCGCCCTCCGTGCCGGTGTCGGTCGCGCCCAAGGCCTCGCTGCCCCAGGTGGCCGCCACGGCCACCCTCGATCTGGGCAATCGCCCCGAGCAGCGCGTGCCCATGAGCCGGCTGCGCGCACGTGTGGCCGAACGCCTGCTGCAGTCGCAGGCCACCAACGCCATCCTGACCACCTTCAACGAGGTCAACATGGCCCCGGTGATGGAGATGCGCAAGCGCTTCCAGGAGAAATTCGAGAAGGAGCACGGCGTCAAGATCGGCTTCATGTCCTTCTTCGTGAAGGCGGCGGTGCATGCCCTCAAGAAGTTCCCGGTGCTCAATGCCTCCGTGGATGGCAACGACATCGTCTACCACGGCTACTTCGACATCGGCATCGCGGTGGGTTCGCCGCGCGGGCTGGTGGTGCCAATCCTGCGCAACGCCGACCAGATGTCCTTCGCCGACATCGAGAAGAAGATCGCCGAATTCGGCGTCAAGGCCCGTGACGGGAAACTGGGCATCGAGGAAATGACCGGCGGCACCTTCTCCATCTCCAACGGCGGTGTGTTCGGCTCGATGCTGTCCACCCCCATCATCAACCCGCCGCAGTCGGCGATCCTGGGGGTGCACGCCACCAAGGACCGTGCCGTGGTCGAGAACGGCCAGGTGGTGGTGCGCCCGATCAACTACCTCGCGATGTCCTATGACCACCGCATCATCGATGGCCGCGAAGCCGTGTTGGGCCTGGTGGCGATGAAAGAGGCGCTGGAAGATCCGGCCCGCCTGCTGTTTGACATCTGAGGGCAGGACGCACCATGAGCAAACAATTCGACGTCATCGTCATTGGCGGTGGTCCGGGCGGCTACATTGCCGCGATTCGGGCGGCGCAACTGGGGTTCAGTGTGGCCTGCATCGACGAATGGAAGAACGCCCAGGGCGGTCCCGCGCCCGGCGGCACCTGCACCAACGTGGGCTGCATCCCTTCGAAGGCCTTGCTGCAGTCGTCCGAGCATTTCGAGCAGGCCAACCATCACTTTGCCGACCACGGCATCACGGCCAAGGACGTCAAGATCGACGTGGCCAAGATGCTTGGCCGCAAGGACGCGGTGGTCAAGCAGAACAACGACGGCATCCTGTATCTGTTCAAGAAGAACAAGGTCAGCTTCTTCCACGGCCGTGGCAGCTTCGTCAAGCAGGCCGAAGGAGGCTGGGAAATCCAAGTGGCCGGCGCGGCGAATGAAACGCTGGTGGGCAAGCAGGTCATCGTGGCCACCGGCTCGAGTGCCCGCGCGCTGCCTGGCGTGCCGTTCGACGAGAAGAACGTGCTGTCCAACGACGGTGCGCTGCGCATCGGCGCCGTGCCCAAGAAGCTGGTGCTCATTGGCTCCGGCGTCATCGGCCTGGAGATGGGTTCCGTCTGGCGTCGCCTGGGCGCCGAGGTCACCATCCTGGAGGGCCTGCCCACGTTCCTGGGCGCGGTTGACGAGCAGATCGCCAAGGAAGCTCACAAGGCCTTCACCAAGCAGGGCCTGAAAATCGAGCTGGGCGTGAAGGTCGGGACGATCAAGAGCGGCGCCAAGGGGGTGTCGGTGGCCTACACCAACGCCAAGGGCGAAGCCCAGGCCCTGGAAGCCGACAAGCTGATCGTCTCGATTGGCCGCGTGCCCAACACGACGGGTCTCAATGCGCAAGCCGTCGGCCTGCAGCTCGATGAGCGCGGTGCGATCGTGGTCGATGCCGACTGCCGGACCAACCTGCCTGGCGTGTGGGCAGTGGGCGACGTGGTGCGCGGCCCGATGCTCGCGCACAAGGCCGAGGAAGAGGGCGTGGCGGTGGCCGAGCGCATTGCCGGCCAGCATGGGCATGTCAATTTCAACACCATTCCCTGGGTGATCTACACCAGCCCCGAGATTGCGTGGGTGGGACGCACCGAGCAGCAGCTCAAGGCCGATGGCGTCAAGTACAAGGCCGGTACCTTCCCCTTCCTGGCTAACGGCCGTGCCCGCGCCCTGGGCGATACCACCGGCATGGTGAAGTTCCTGGCGGATGCCGCCACCGATGAAATCCTGGGCGTGCATATCGTCGGCCCGATGGCCAGCGAACTGATCGCCGAGGCGGTGGTGGCTATGGAGTTCCGCGCCTCCAGCGAGGACATCGCCCGCATCTGCCATGCGCACCCGTCGCTGTCGGAGGCGACCAAGGAGGCCGCACTGGCGGTCGACAAGCGCACCCTCAACTTCTGACGGGCGGCACCACGACGTGACGGCAGTACCCCCGGCGGGCTCGACGGGCACCGCGCCCGCAGCCGGTGTCCGCGAGGCCTACCAGGCCGAGCTCAACGCCCGGGGCTACCAGAGCGACCCGGCGCAGCTGCGCGCGGTCGAGGCCTTGGACCGCTGCGCGCGGGAGTGGGCGGCATTCAAGCAGTCCCGCTCCAACCCCCTCAAGAAGCTGATCAACCGGCCGGCGATTCCGCGCGGCGTGTACATGTTCGGCGGGGTGGGGCGCGGCAAGAGTTTCCTGATGGACTGCTTCTTCAACGCGGTCCCCCTTCAGCGCAAGACGCGGCTGCACTTTCATGAGTTCATGCGCGAGGTGCACCGCGAACTGGCCGACATGCAGGGCACGGTCAACCCGCTGCAGGTGCTCGGCGCCCGCATTTCCAAGCGGTACCGCCTGATCTGCTTCGACGAGTTCCATGTCGCCGACATCACCGACGCCATGATCCTGCACCGGCTGCTGCAGTCCCTCTTCGATCACGGCGTGGGCTTCGTCACCACGTCCAATTTCAAGCCCGACGACCTGTACCCCAACGGCCTGCACCGCGATCGCATCCTGCCGGCGATCGAGCTGCTCAATCAGCGTCTGGAGGTGATCAATGTCGACAACGGCACCGACTACCGGCGCCGCACCCTCGAGCTTGTGAGGCTCTATCACACCCCCCTGGGCGCGCAGGCCGATGCCGAAATGGCCACTGCCTTCACCCAGCTGGCCGAATCGCATGATGAAGACCCGGTTCTGCACATTGAAAAGCGCGAGATCACGGCCCGGCGCAAGGCGGGTGGATTGGTGTGGTTCGACTTTCGTACCCTGTGCGGCGGACCCCGATCACAAAACGACTACCTGGAGATCGCCAGCCAGTTCCACACGGTGATGCTGTCCAACGTCCCGCAGATGCCGGTGCGTATGGCCTCGGAGGCGCGTCGCTTCACCTGGCTGATCGACGTGCTGTATGACCGGCGGGTCAAGCTGATCATGTCGGCCGAAGTGCCCCCCGAGCAGCTCTATCTCGAAGGCCCGATGTCTCATGAATTCCCGCGGACGGTCTCGCGCCTCAATGAAATGCAGTCGGCCGAATTCCTCGCGGAGGAGCGGCGGGTCGTGGATACTCGGCTCACATGAGCCGCTGCCTGCGTTTCCTCTCCCGCCTTGCTTCCACGCCGATCCTGGCGGTCGCCTGCGGCCTGGTGGGCGCCGGGGCGGCCATCGCGCAGGGGGCGACCGCTGATCCTGGCACAGCCACCGCGGCAGGGCTCGACGTGCCTGCCGAGCGGGCCCGCATCCAGTCGGAGCGCGCCAGTATCCTGAGCCAGCGTGTCGCCCAGCTGGCCGACTGCAAGGGACGCTTCGCCGTCACGGGCTGCGAAGAGGATGCCCACCGGCGGTGGCGCGAGCCACTGGCCGAGCTCGACCGTCAGGAGCAGGTGCTGCAAGACATCGAGCGGCGGGAGCGCAGCGCCCGCCAGCTTCAGTCGCTGGAGGAACGCCGGGCGCGGGCCGAGGGGCCAGAGGCCCGTCGCCAACGCGAGGAAGCCCTGCAGGTGTCTCAGGCGCGTCAGGCCCGGGCCGACCGCAAGGCATCCGGGCCGCAGCCCACGGGGTCCGCGCGTGCCGCATCGGCGTCGGCATCCGACGGGGCACCCGATCCAGCCAAGGCCGAGGCCAACGCCCGTGCCTATGCCGAGCGTGTTCGCCAGGCGCAGGAGCGCAAGGCCCGTGCGGAAAAGCGCCTGGCCGAACGCCGCAGCCCGCCGGCCAGTGATCTGCCGACGCCGGCCCTGCCGGGTCAGGCGCCTTGAGCCTCGCGCCGAGTTTTTCGCGTTCCGTCTGCCGCGCTTCACCCACCGCCCATGGACTCTCTGGCCTCAACCCCGCACCTGCCCTTGCCGGAGCAGGTGCGCCAGGTCTTTGCGCAAGGCGGTGCCCTGACCCGCGCCGCGGAGGAGTTCTGGGCGCGTCCGGGCCAGACAGAGATGGCGCTGGCGGTGGCCCGCACGATTGAATCCGGCGGTGCGTTGGTCGCCGAGGCCGGCACCGGCGTGGGCAAGACCTTCGCTTATCTGGTCCCAGCCCTGCTGTCGGGGCAACGGGTGCTGCTGTCGACCGCCACCAAGACGCTGCAGGACCAGCTCTTCACCCGGGACCTGCCCCGCCTGGCCCAGGCCCTGGGCCTGCCGGTGCGCATGGCCTTGCTCAAAGGCCGGGCCAGCTACCTGTGTTCTCACCGCCTGGGATTGGCCCGTCAGGAGGGCTGGCTGCCCGATCGGGCGTCAGTGCAGGCGCTGGCCCGCGTCGAGGCTTGGGCGCCCACCACCCGCACCGGCGACCTGGGCGAGCTCGCCGGGCTCGACGACCGATCACCGGTCATCCCCCTGGTCACTTCGACTCGCGACAACTGCCTGGGCTCGACCTGTCCGAAATTCCGGGGCTGTCATTTGCACCAGGCGCGCCGGGAGGCCCTGGCGGCCGACGTGGTGGTGATCAACCACCACTTGTTCTTCGCGGATCTTGCGGTCCGCGAGTCCGGCATGGCGGAGCTGCTGCCCACCGTCCGGGTGGCCGTGTTCGACGAGGCCCACCAGCTCAATGAGACCGGCGTGCAGTTCCTGGGGGTGCACTTGGGCACCGGTCAGCTGCTCGACTTCTGCCGTGACCTGCTCGGCGCGGGGTTGCAGTGGGCCCGCGGACTGGTCGACTGGCAGCAGGTGGCCGGCCGGGTCGAGCGGTCAGCCCGCGACCTGCGCCTGGCGGCAGGCGGGGCCCCGGGTGCTTCGTCGGGTGGAGCGACGCGGCGGGCCTGGACGGATCTGGCGCCCCAGGGCTGCGACCCCGAGGCCTGGGCCCTGGCGCTGCAGGATGTGCAGGAGGCGCTCGCACGGGCCCGCGATGCGCTGGACACCGTGAGCGAGTTGGCGCCGGATTTCCCCCGCCTGCACGAGCGGGCTACGGCATTGGCCCAGCGTTGCCAGCAGCTGGCGGGGCCTCGCGCGCCGGGTTCGGTCCGCTGGATCGATCTGGGCGCGCAAGCCCGTCTGGTGGAGTCGCCCCTGGACATCGCCGAGACCGTACGCACACGCCTTCTGGGTGCCCAGGGCGCGGGTGATCCGGCAGCCCGGGCCGATGCGGCAGGCCGGGCGTGGATCTTCACCTCGGCCACGCTGGGCGACGACGACCGCCTGAGCTGGTTCACCGAACCCTGCGGACTCGAGCAGGCTCAGATCCTGCGGGTGGACAGTCCGTTCGACTACCCGCGCCAGGCCGCGCTGTATGTGCCGCCGGGCCTGCCCCGGCCGGCCGATCCCACCCACAGCCAGCGGGTGGCTGACATCGCGGCTGCCGGGGCGGAGCGCCTTAGCGGTCGAACTCTGGTGCTCACCACCACACTGCGGGCCCTGCGGACCATCGGGCAGGCCTTGCAGGAGCGCTTTGACGGCAGTGACGCAATCGAGGTCCTGGTGCAGGGCCAGTGGCCCAAGCGGCAGCTGATGGAGCGGTTCCGGCAAGGCGAGGCCGCAGCCGGTGTTCCCGGTGGCCGCCCTCGGCGTGGATGCGTGCTGGTGGCCTCCGCCTCCTTTTGGGAGGGTGTCGATATCCCCGGGGACGCCCTGCAGTTGCTGGTGATCGACAAGCTGCCATTTCCCCCTCCGGGCGATCCGCTGGTGGAGGCTCGGTCGCAAAAGTTGCAGGCGCAGGGACGGCAACCGTTCAATGACTATTCCTTGCCTGAAGCGGCCGTGGCCCTCAAGCAGGGCGCAGGTCGGCTGATCCGGCGGGAGACCGACCAGGGCATTCTGGTGCTGTGCGATCCGCGGCTGGTCGGCATGGGCTATGGCCGCCGCTTGTTGGCGGCCCTGCCGCCGATGCGGCGACTGGCCACGCCCCAGGCCTATGCTCAGGCCCTGGAGGACCTGGCCCGGGCTACCAAAGCTTCCACCACGGGTCCTTCGGCGGCTTGAATCCTCGCGTCAGGAAGTCGCTTTTCGGGTAGTTTTTCTCCAGCACCCGCCGGGTGTCCGCGGCCAGCTCCTTCATCCCCAGGGCCTCATAAGACCGCAGCAGGATGAACAGCGCCTCTTCCTGGGCCGGCACGCCTTCATAGTCGGTGATGGCGAGCTGGGCCCGGTTGATCGCGGCGACATAGGCGCCGCGCTGGAAGTAGTAGCGGGCCACATGCACTTCGTATTGCGCCAGCGCATTGACGATATAGGTCATGCGCTCTCTGGCATCGGCGGCGTAGCGGGACTCCGGGAAACGGCTGGAGAGCTCCTTGAAGGCCTCGAACGACTCCCGCGCCGCCTTCTGGTCGCGCTCGGACATGTCCTGCCGGCCGATCAGGCCCATCAGCCCGATGTTTTCATTGAAATTCACCAGCCCGCGGAGGTACAGGGCGTAGTCATAGGCCGGGCTGGCCGGGTGCAGCCGCATGAACCGGTCGAGGGTGGCCGACGCCTGAGCCTGGTCGCCCGACTTGTACTGGGCGAACGCCTTTTCCAGCTGCGCCTGCTGCGCCAGCGGAGTGCCTGCGGCACGGCCCTCGAGCTTCTCGAACAGGCCGATTGCCTTGTCAAACGCACCCGCGTTGACCTCGTCCCGGGCCTCTCGGTAGAGCTTTTCGGGGGTCCACTTGAGGGTGGGGTCCTCCTTGAGCGAGGCGCAGCCCGCCAGCAGGGCCAGCGCACTGGCCAGCGTAAGGGCGGGAAGCATCGATAATTTCGCACGCAGCATTGCGCTGACTTTCCTGGGATCAAAGGCCAATTGATTATATCGACCGACTCCCTCGACGCCGATGAGGCCTGGGGCTTTGACGCACCGTCCGAAGCTGCCAAGTCTGCGGAGGTGCGGCCGTTCGTGATCGACGCGGCCTTGCACGGGCAGCGGCTCGACCGGGCCCTGGCCCTGCGGGTCCCGGAGTTTTCGCGCAACTATCTTCAGCACCTGATCGAAGAGGGCGCTGTCACCCTCATGGGCCGGTCCGCGACTCGACCCGCAGCGCGCGTTGCGGCGGGTCAGCGCGGAGAGATCGAGCTGCGCGCAACGCCCCAAAGCCAGGCCTTCGTGGCCGAGGCTATGGCCCTCGAGGTCGTGCACGAAGATGCCCATCTCTTGGTGGTTCACAAGCCGGCCGGCCTTGTGGTGCATCCCGCGCCGGGCAACTGGCGCGGAACGCTCCTCAATGGCCTGCTGGCGCGCGATCCCCAGGCCGCCCTGCTACCCCGTGCGGGCATCGTCCATCGCCTCGACAAGGACACCAGCGGCCTGATGGTGGTGGCGCGCCGGCGCGAGTCGATGGAGGCTCTTGTGCGCATGATCGCTGCCCGCGAGGTGAGCCGCCAATACCTGGCCCTGGCGCATCGCCCCTGGCGTGGTCCCGCTGCGCTAGAGGTCGAGGCCCCGATCGGCCGTGACCCTGCCAACCGTCTGCGCATGGCCGTGGTCGACCTGGCCCGCCACCCGGGCAAGCCTGCAGCGACCCGCTTCGAGTGCCTGGCGCCGGCGGCTGCGGGCTGTCTGCTGCGTGCCACCTTGCGCACCGGCCGCACCCATCAGATCCGGGTGCATGCCGCCCACCTGGGCCATCCGCTCGTGGGGGATGCGCTGTACGGCGGTGCGCCCGCGGCCGGACTGCAGCGGCAGGCCCTGCATGCCGAGCGCCTGGCCTTCCACCACCCGGCCACCGGGGAGCCGCTGGCCCTGTGGGCGCCGCCACCGCCCGACTTCCAGGCAGCCCTGGCCGCCTGGGGGGTGGGCTACAATGAATTTCGTCCTGCTTGAGGCTCTCCAGGAGCCTTGGGTCGAGGCCTCCAAGCCGCCTTTCGCCACCCGCGTGGCCCTTGTCCGCGTCCACCCGATGCCGGCCAGAGGGCGGCCTTCCTTGGTCCGGCCGTCCCTGACGGCACCTCCTTCGATACGACACGATGAACACCTTGGATGCCAAGCGCGTCCTGGAGACAGCCCTGATCTGCTCCCCGCAGCCGCTTTCGCTGCGGGAGATGCGCGTGCTGTTCAACGACGAACTCGGGGCCGATACCCTGCGCAGCCTCCTTCAAGACCTGCAGGACGACTGGGCTCAGCGCGGCGTGGAGCTGGTGTCCGTCGCCACCGGATGGCGTTTCCAGAGCCGCCCGGAGATGCGCGAGTTCCTTGACCGCCTGCATCCCGAAAAGCCGCCGAAATACACCCGGGCAGCGCTCGAGACGCTGGCGATCATCGCCTACCGTCAACCGGTCACCCGCGGCGACATGGAAGACATCCGGGGCGTGACGATCAACAGCCTTATCCTCAAGCAGCTCGAGGACCGGGGCTGGATCGAGGTGATCGGCCACCGCGAAGCGCCAGGCCGGCCCGCATTGT